>Ga0065720_1019116_pt1 | contig 36762 bp, 47 predicted proteins | sample Thericmetagenome_FD_59107 | JGI IMG/M metagenome (GOLD analysis project Ga0065720, IMG submission 59107) | Thermophilic microbial communities from the Joint Bioenergy Institute, California, USA of rice/straw/compost enrichment - eDNA_2 v2... | ecosystem: Engineered > Solid waste > Grass >... | reverse complement strand
TCATACAAAATATGATAATTCTTTGGGATAACATTTCATAATTAAGATCATTTATTTAAATACGGCTTAGGATATTCTTCTACTGTAAGTTTCACACTCAGAAATCTCTTTGATCATTACATTGGTCTATTTCATGAGATTTTTAAAAAAGAAAATTGATAAAAACAACTTAATAAATTTTCGCTTTATTCCAACAAGACTAGATTATTCAATAATAACTTGAAAAGAGTATAAAATAAGACGATCCATAAAATACTTAGTTCAATATTGAGAAGGACTAGTACCAAAATTCATACTGAGGATCTAAGATACCAGCGCCCAATCCTGGTTTGGAGCTAAATACATACATTTTTAAGTCATCTGTAATAGCCAAATGATTTGCCTTATCTAAGTAGTATTCATTCATAATGTTATCGATCAACTTTTCACAATCTTCTTCTTTCACTAAAGCAATGCAACAACCTCCCCATCCCCATCCGCTCATTTTAGATCCATATGCTATTTGATTGCATATCTTGATCAACTTGTTTATCTCTTCAGAGGAATTATCATAGAGTTCCTCACAACTTTTCTGACTTTCATTCATGATTTTTCCTAGAAGCTTCCCTTTTTCCTCATCTGTAATTGTTGAGTCTTCTACTACTTGGACGAATTTTTCAACTCTCTGGGCCTCAGACAAGACATGAATAGCTCTCCTAAAAAATTAAATAATATTACTTAAACTATTACTGGCGAAGGAAAAATTCATGATTGGAGTTCACTACTAAGTCTGCATATGGAATATCTGTTAAACACTTGATCAAAGGAGATCCGATCATCTCTTCCAATTCCTTAGTTTTGTATGAGTCTTTCTTTAAGTGTAATTCCACCAAGTTCAGCATATCTTCTAAGCTGTAGGCTAATAGGTTTTGTAGTTCTTTGAAGGTTTTCAATGAAACTTTGTCTGAGATCTGCAATTCTCTGGCTAGCAAACAAACTGCCAATCTACACTCGACAATTCTTTTGTTATTATGGGTTCCTTGAGTCAAAATCTTAGCTGTAGGTGTTAAAGAATTAGCCACAACGAAGGCCAGGCTTGAGGGAATTTTAATAGAAATAGGTTTCTCATTAGGTGCCATGTACAGAGCTGATCCTCTCTTTGAGGAGGAGATTAGAATATGATCTAAATTTTCGATTTCGACTTCTGCAATCATTTTTTCGTATTTAAGTACAGACTCTAGCAATCTACCTTTTCTCACTTTGTAGAGTAAATTATTAGCAAACAAGGTCATTAAACTAGAACAAATAATTAATGAAGTTGAACTTCCAAGTCCAGCATCAATTGAAAGATTACTAGTGACTAGCACTTTTAGCCCCTTGAGCTTGTCGAGATTTTGATCCGATAAAGCCGCTTTGTATCCAGCTAGTATGCAATTAATGTAATGTGAATCTTCTTTAAATTTTTGGGTTGGATCATTGCTAAGCTTTTCAGGTGGATAAAGAGTTGGTAAGATATGATTAATTTCAATATAGGGTTCATCCGAAAGGCTAAATGCCAAAATAGTATCTTGTTCTAGGCAAGTCCTGACTACAGAATAACCATTTTGTATGAGATAATCTCCCATTAAATTGACCTTTCCAGGAGCTCTAGCAAAATAAGAAGGTTTAGCTCCATATATCTTTGTAAATCTTTTTGTAATCTCTTCAAATCGTGGCATATGCTCATTCTCAAATTTGTCATCATCACCAAAATAGATATCTGTAATGTGAGTAGCCACTCCGAAAAAGTCTGATTCCCAAACAGTTTTTTCTTCCATCAAGATTTGAAATCAATCTGCTCTTTATTAGGCAATAAATTTTAATTTAGCGTGAATGCTTCGAATTTTGAAAACAGGCCTGCAAAGTCTCTGCAAATGGAAGACAATAGGGTATCCGTGATGATCATTCTTTTATGAGCTAGATATACTCCAAAGAGTTTTTTTGCTTCAAAACCTAAAACAAAGAAGAATAAAAGAGATATGATATTTTTAGACAAAGAAAATAGATTTTTCAAAGAATTTAGATCCAAATTTTTCTTGGATGATTTTCAGATCTTTCGTTTCTTTAAAAATCCCTTGTTCTATCAGTATATGAATGAAAATTTCAGAGTTCTCCCATTTTTGCTTGACAACAAAAGACTGATAGCAGTATCTCCAAAAATTTCGAATTGTCTAAATGATACTAGTTCAGAGAAACCTTTCCAGAAAATGAAAGATACCAAGCTCACTTAATCAACTGGTTTTCGTATACACCAGAAGAAGTAATTATTTATTTCCATCTCGATATAGTTTTAGCGTCTAAGATTAATAAAGGATTATCCCATCTCAGCCGGCATTAGTGAAAAGCGTTTAGCCATTATCAAACCGTTTATTGAGTTATATCTTGAATTCTTACAAGAAAAATATCCAAAAGATCTAGAAATGTCAATGTCACTTTCATCGAAAACTGTAAAGGAACGGAATTCATAATCAAGTTGTAGGATTTGAGAATGCCTCATCAGTGGTATCCACTTGCAAGAAAGATGAAAAGAAAGATTATATATCATCATGGGCCCACCAATTCAGGGAAAACTTTTTCAGCTTTAGAGGATCTAGAAAAAGCTGAAAATGGGATCTATTGTGCACCATTGAGATTGCTTGCATGGGAGGTAATACTATGAAGTTTTTTTTTATTTACAAAAAGATACATGAGAGACTAGAGGCAAAAAATATTCCATGCTCTCTTATCACTGGTCAAGAAAAAATCATTCGGGACAATTGTGGCCACATTTCATGCACTATAGAAACTGCAAATCTCTCAGAACAATACAACGTGGGAGTTATTGATGAAATTCAGATGATTGGAAATGAAGAAAGAGGGGCTGCCTGGACTAATGCTCTACTTGGATTACAAGCAGAAACAATTCACCTTTGTGGAGAGGCAAGAGCTCTGGCTTTGGTTCATAAGATTACGGAATATACTGGTGACGAGTTAGAAGAAAGAAGATATCAAAGATATAGCAAGATTTTTGTTGAATCAAATCCTTTTCAGCTAAAAGATCTACAAGAAGGTGACTGTATCATTACTTTCTCAACTAGGAATGTCCACAAGATGAAAAATGTAAGGCATCCCCTATCATTTAACAGTAATAGAGTATCAATGAGTACAGTAACAAACTACACAACTCCTGTGCAGTGATCTACGGAAAGTTACCCCCAGAAATTCGTAAAGATCAAGCCAGAAGGTTTAATGATCCTGACTCAGAGATAAAATATCTGATAGCAACAAATGCTGTAAATAACTTGATGACTTTCTTTAAGATTCATGCAGATAGGGATGGGTGTCAATTTGAAAATTAGAAGAATCATTTTCCAGACATTAATGAGAATGACTTCTAATGGAGAAGTCCAACAAATTGATGAACATGAAATTAAACAGATTGCTGGAAGGGCAGGAAGGTTCTTGATAAATAATACTGTCTTATTTTGGCAGGTTTACAGAGGATGGATATGTAACATGCATGAAGAGATCAGATCTCAAGATTATTCGAAGAGCTCTCAGAAATGTGAATACTCATTTGAGGAGTGATACTTCAGTGAAAGGAGCAATTGAAATTAGAAATATTCGAGATCGAAAAGTTTTGGAAGAAGCAGAAGATCAAGAAGAATTAGAAAGTGAAGAGTTTGAATATAAAGAAGAAAAACAGAAAGCAAATGCCCAAGTCGAAGAAGAGAGCACAGATGATAATGATGATAATAGCTTAGTGAGTGTTGATGTTAATCGAATGTGATAAGAATCTTGTATAATATTAATTTTATTAGCTTTTCCTTCGAAGAACAACAAATTGAAAGAGCTGGCCTGTTCCCCTCATTTCAACAAATTGAGGCATTCTCTAAAGACCTGCAAATGTTTGAAAACACGAAATCTACTCTTTCAGAAATCTTTCAAAAATTCGTCTCAATTGCACAATTGGAAGGACTTTACTTTATTCAAAAGTATGATGACTTTTGCTATGTAAAAGTTTATTTCTATTCTCAAGTTTACTAGATGGCTGATCTGATTGAGAAATATCCAATGAGTTTAAAAGATAAATTTACCTTTAGCAATGCTCCTTTACATTTAACAGATAAATGGCAAAAAGCAAGAAAATGTTTCAAAGATTTTGCTTTTGAATTCAGGTAACTACTCCTTATTTTCCACTCTGATTATCTTTAGTAAATATAATAATGTCTCCTTGCCTGCAATGTTCAAAGAGTCAAATAACATTTTTTCAAAAAATAAACATGATATGAATGATTTATTAGTTCTCGAAGAAATGCATCACAGTATTGAGACTTTTTGGTTCAATTACCTTTCTAGTCCTAGATTTATATATTTGGCTTGGTCAAAAATATCCTGAAGCTTTTAAGGAAATGAATAAAGCTCAAGAATATAAAGAGCTTGTTTGTGATCTAATTGATAAGATATTGGACGAATCTTATACTAAACTATAATGTAATAAACTCCTTTTCCATTACTATATATTCAAAGTTATGGTACATATCTAAAGTCAGGAATCTGTCCTTTAGTATTTCGGTTATATTTATTCAAGGATTAATGATTAACAATTACGAAAAAGTCTGTGACGCTTCAAGTAATTTGAGCAGTCCCGTGGAGGATCCTGATGGAAACCTTTATCTTGTCACCCAAAATGGAGATGTCATCAGATCAAAAGATGGACATACTGTTGTAAGAAATATTTATCAACAAATTTGAAATAATTAGACCGATTTTCATATTGCCGGACAGCTTAGTGGAATTGCAATCGATAAAACAGGTTCAGTCTAAAGCTCTATAGTATTGATAGAAATAGGAAAGAATATTTTCATTGCAGATTTGGCCCATCAAGCGATCATAGGTAAATATGGAGAAGATAAGAATGCGGAGCTAACCCCTATTGTCAAGGATTATGAAGGAGTGTCTCTCTTAGGACCTCATTCTTTAGTCATTGCTCATTCTATGAGTAAACTTTATTAAGTCCATGAATAATTTTTTCAGATTGTATCTATTTCACAGATTCAGGGCCTTTTGGAGAAACATCATTGGAAAATCCTAAAGTATAAAGCAGAGGCAAAAGTTATAATCTTTTGTAGGGAAGCGTCTTCCTAATTGATCTTGGAGAAATGATCATTAGACCTCTCGCCTTGAATTGTCTCGCTTATCCTACGGGTTTGGCTCTCTCCACAAATGAAAAAAATATGTAAGTCTTTCGCCTGAATAATTGAAATACTTTAGCTTTGTTTGTGAAACTTGTGCTAATAGAATCCTAAGATTCACAATCAACTCTCAAGGTGTGTATCATTTTAGGTATCAGAAAGCGGCTTATGTAAATTCTTAGCGTATTCCACCAATTCGAAGGAAGATTTGGACCTACAGCCATTGCAGTATCTAGTTCAGATAATATTTATGTTGCGAGATTTGAATTTGCAAGTAAGAATATCTAGAAAATATAACAGAAAATTAGCAAACGCTGGTGAAGGATTGGTTACTGTATTGAATAAAGACGGAGAGAAGATTGATAAGATCACTATTCCTTATGCACCTGAAATAACTGGTCTTGGATTCTCTAGGTACCTTCATTCATATCAGTGTTAACACTCTAGAATCAAGCCTAACTTATTATACGTAACAGAGAATTCAAACTCACCAAGCTGCATTAGAGTTTTGGTTCAGACTGAGGAAGGAACTAATGGAGAAAAACCCAAAGTGGATATGCTTAAATAAAAAAAAATAATCCTTAAAAAGTTTCTAATTTGTTTGTACTACATGGATTTTTGTAATCCATTTTTCATTCGTAACAGCTCTATAGCGATCATGAATTTGACCTGGCATGCAATATTGACAACAATCATCGCCCAAGTTAAATAAACAAATAACTGAAACTTTTTTATGAAAAGTTTGAAGAAAAATGATTTAAAAACTAAAGAAAGCTCTAAGATTACAATATATGCTGCTGCACTCCAGGATCACTATCTTAAACGCAAGGATTTAAACCTCCTAAGTTTTGGATTAAATAAACCTAAAGAAAAGTTTACATCAGTGGGATTGCAGCCATTATCTCATCAATCTAAAGCCCTTCCTAAAATTGGTGTCCTAAAAAAACCAAGTGAGCCTTCAACTATAAAAGAGCTTTCTAATATGACTACTAATCAAGACAAATTGTTTCTAGATGAATATAAAAAACAGCAAAAGGCTACAAAAGCTCAAGAAAGACAAGCAAATGCTATGAAGCTCCATAACTACATGAAAAAGCTTACATTAGCTCAGAGATTAGGTCTTGTTGAGAAACCTCCAAAACCCTTATCTGATGAAGACTGGAAAAAAATCGAAGAAATTGGAAAAAATCGTATAACTAGTGAATGCCCTATTTGCTTGGAGGAATTTAAAATTCCAAATAGTGAAGTAGTCTTGAGTTGTTCTCACGTATTTCATAAACATTGCTTGGCTAATTTTGAAAAATTTTCTAAAACTAAAGCTTGTCCCATCTGTAGAAGATCAGATTATGAGAAGAAAAATTTTGATCATGGGTTCGTCTTGTATCTAAACAAAAGTGCTATTAAAATACAAAAGAATTATCGAGGTTATATAACAAGAAAGAAGATATACACAGCCTTGAGTGGAACATATAAAGCAACCTCAACTCTTTTCCGCAGGAGACTTCTTGGGTATAAGCTGAGAACCTTGAGTGAAAAGATGGAGAAGAGAATCAAGCAAAAACAAACTGAAACAAACAAACTTCTTAGTGAAATTGATCAAAATCTTGAAAAGAACAATGAACTGATTCATAAATTAAGAGATGCTGAATATGTACATAGGATAAATCGTGCAAATTATGAGAATATAGAGACGATGATCTTAACACAAAATGGGGTTCTTGAGAGAGTTGTTCATACTCATCATCATCATGTACACCACGAGGATGAACTACACCAGTCAGAGGAATGGAAAAAGATTTACAATACAGCTAAAGCTCGAAACGAGAATACATGCGCAATTTGCTTCAATACCTTAAACAATGACAAAAAATTAACTCTCCTTAATTGTTCTCATATTTTCCACGAGAATTGCTTGACTGCTTTTGAATACTATGATCTTTCTAATTCACACAGCTGTCCTGTATGTCGACATAAATATACTCGTATACCGATTAAGTATTGGGAATAATAATACTTTCTTGGAGAATTAAGAATCTAAAAAAATAAATTTTAAAAGAGCGCATCCAAGATAATGAGTGAACGCATGGACATTGATGAACTTTTTGGGAAAAACTTTCAGACAACTTTATTAGGCAAAATAGTTGGCTTAACACAGGCCTCAAACCAAGTGAGCAAGAATTTTTCAAATATTTATCTTAAATAGTTCCCAGAAAAAGATGAATTAGGATTTTATAGAAGAATTCCTTCATGTAACCAGAATATCAAGTAAAGAGAGTCTATTCATAGATGATTCTTCTTAGAGCAATCAATAGGATCTTGGGCGAGTGTATAAAACTCCTCTCTGATTTTGTGTCTCCAGGAAATACTTTGGATCCTACCAAAACAATTCCATATACCGAAGTCGTCGATCATATCGACACTTATTTAGAGAATATTGATCTTACACTGGATAAAATTAAGGTACTATTGAATAACAGAATCCTTATGCCGTAGAATCACGGTCAACAAAATAATAATCTTCTTGTTAAAGAAAAAACAGTGGCCACATCATCCATTAGATCTGAGGAAAAGCCCCAAATGCATTTTAGTGATAAAATTGATAATTCAGCCGAATACCCATTCATTCCAAAAATTAAAGTCAAGCATAATGCGAAAGTTGCACTAGATGAGGACATCTTAAGAGCACAAGAGAATAAAGAAAAATTTTTTGAAAATATTGTAAGAAATTAATTTACCTTATTGATGCCTAGAAAAATCCCAGTGAATATGAATTCAAACATCCTTATCAAGTGGAAATTGAAACATTAGAATATAATGACTTTCAACTTGATATTGATATTAAAAGTACTCCACCAGTACCATTTGTGGATGCTAATTATCGATTTGTTGATACCGAGGAATCCTTCCACCAAATGTTAGAAGATTTACTCCAGGGAAATCATTTAGAAATCGCAGTTGATCTAGAGCACCATAGCATTAGATCATATCAAGGATTCACATGCTTGATGCAAGTAATACCGAAGTTGTATTTGACTAAGAATAATAGCTTTCCACTAGGAGTAAAGATTATATAATTGATACTTTGAAACTCAGGGACATTGTTGGAGAATTAAACCAAGTACCTTCATCTTATTTCTAATTATAATCATCAAGGTGTTTTCTAATCCTAAGATAGTCAAAGTTCTTCATGGAGCAAACATGGATATAGAATGGCTTCAAAAAGATTTTGGAATTTATGTTGTGAATCTCTTCGACACCGGTCAAGCAAGCAAATTCCTTAAATTCCCATCAGCAGCCTTGGCTTACTTATTGAAAGAATATTGCAAGGTGAATGCTAATAAAGAGTATCAAAGAGCTGATTGGAGAATAAGACCATTGACACGTGGTATGAGTTCAAAGAAAATATAATTAACCATTATAGAAATGCTCAAATATGCACGTGAGGATACTCACTATTTGCTCTACATTTATGATGAGCTGAGGAAGGCCATAGTTGATGCATCACTCAAGAATAATATGGACCCTGTTGATGCATTAAAATCGGTCCTAAATAAAAGCAAATTGATCAGCTTAAGGGTTTATAAGAAGCCTGTGCTAAAGAATGAGAATTACTACAAGATTATGAGCACAAACAAGGCCATCTTAAGTCGTAGGAAATATAAGATTCTCAAGGCTATATATAAATGGAGAGACACAGTTGCAAGACAGGAAGATGAGAGCCCTTTTTATATCTTAGCATCAAATATTATGTTTGATCTTGTGAATCAATACCCACTAACCAAAGAACAAATGCGAAACAAGTTTAGACAGTTCAATTATATCAAAGATGAGTATATTGATATGCTAATCGCCGAAGCTAATGCAGCAGAACAAAAAGCTGAGCAAGAAAAAATTCAAATAGAAACTGATAATATCACTGTGAGAAGCCATCACGCAAACGAGTCTAAAGCCGTTCTTACTTCTGTCATATTCGACGAATTGGCACCTGAGCATAACTTCAGATTTATTGATGTGAAACCTACCTTCCAATGTAATCAAAATCAAGTCAAAGATTCTCATGATTATCATAAGATATTTGCTCCTCGCAAACCAGCAGAACCCAAGAAGGCTATTCAAAAAATATGTGAGAGCTTTAATTATCTTAGTTTGCAAGATTTTCCATTATCATTTAATCCCAATTTCAAAGATCAAGTTGTTCAACTACAAAAGGAGTACGTTTTAAGAATGAAAGAGAAAATTCAAATAAAACAAGCAGAATCTAAAGCAGCATTGAATCAAGCAAAATTGGATGGAGAGGGAGGATTAATCTTGTTTTCAGAAGAGAAAAAAGAAGAAGCTCCTGTTAAGAAAGAAAAGGAGTTGAGATTAGAATTGAACAATAAAGATGAAACCAAAATGCCAAATTCGCTTAAGGATGCTTATGATGTTTCTTTAAAGAAAAGAAAAAGAAAAGACAAAGGAAAAACTAAACTATATTCAGAACAACAATCATTTAATGAAAAGTTCAAAAAAGTTAAGCAGGATACTGAAGATGCTAACGCTATTCGCAAGCTTGAGAACAAATATGCCAACCTGGTTGAATCTTCTGATGAGGAAGTTGATATTGATACTCTTAAAAGCTTATCAAAGAAAAATAAAAATACATTTCAAAGTATTATCTTTCTTATAGTGACTTAATGTATTAGAATTCTGGGATAAATTTTCAAAGAATCAAGCAGGCGATCCACTTGAAATGATGGAAGAAAAAGGACAAACTAAGAAGGTAAATCAGCCAAAAGAAAAAACTGTGAACTTCGTAAGAATCTTGTTACTTCAAATAACTTTTAGAAAAAGAATAAATATAGTAGAAAGGGAATTCATAAATGAGAAGAATCCATCCACAGGATTAAATTATAATATTTAGAGTTATGTTTACATTTACAGGACCCTTAAACCATAATGTATAAAGTACGAGCAAGTTGTAAAAACTACTTTCTGCTTTTGCCTAAACCTTCAGAATTTCTATTTGTAGAAATAAGATAGTCATAATAATCTTCTCTGTGTCCTTTCTTCCCTCTAACTTCTGCAAGAATATTTTCAAATTTTGCTGTTTTCATGTCATCATACCTGTCCCATGCAGTCTCATATTTATCTCTCCAATATTGAGCTAATCTTTTACGCTTTCTGAAATGAGAGTTAGTCTTTCTCATTAGCACATCAATTGCATCAGCATTTTCCTCTTGAATACTCTCAAGGAAAACTGGAGGCTTATGATTATCATCTATTATTTTCTTCTTCTTCTTTTCAAAATTAGTTAGGACTTTTGTTGCAGTCTCAAGAATTTTCTTTTGACTTTCATTATGTCTCTCAATCATTTTAGCTATTGTTGATTCAATATGGAGTAATTTATAATGCTGGCTCACCATAAATTTATCTGCATCAGGATTGAACCTTGTACTATTCCCAAGATAACTAGTTTGTAAGTTGCTGCTTTGGTCAATTATTCCAATATTCTTGGAAGAGAGCTGTGAACTTTGCTGCTGGATAGTACTTAGTAGGGGGAGGGAAGATGAGTCAATCTTAGACGTTGGCTTTAAGCTTTTATTCAAATCCTTAACCATCTTTTCCACCTTTGCTTGAAGATATTTGTGATCTGTCAATTCTGGCAACTTGATCTTTGATGTACGATAATTATCTTCACTTTCTAGATAAGAAAGCTCTTTAACAATACTCTGATGAATAGTGAGATGGAAGTTGGAATTGGTATCATTATTTTTGGGTGCTCGTTTGTCTGAAGCACTCCTAGGACTTCTTATCTTAGAAGTATCCAATGAATTATTATTAGAAGGTGAGCCTTTCTTCTTTAATGAATGATTGCTTTTATCGAGAAGTTCTTGCATAATCTCCTTCTGCAATTTCCTTCCTCTCTCAGTGACAGTGATCCTTGACATTCTATTGGGAATTAACTTGAACTTTTGTTATATTCCAATATTAGTTTTATTTTTAGTCAAATCGCATAGAAGGCAGCAAGATTGAGAATTTAGATTTTTAAACCAAAGCGTGGAGGATGAACTTCAGTAAAATCATGAAGAGAAATGTCAGATTATAGTTCACATGTTAAGGTTCAACTTCTTCAATTACTATCTAACTCGAAATGAATAAGACTCTCTTTTTCTTAATGTGTTTTATCATATAATAATTCTTCCCATAACAATTCATCGAAATCATTTATCAAAACATATTAATTAATATTAATTATTTTTTGTGCAAGTTCACTCTTATTTCAGCACATCCATTGCTGTTGTAAAATCAAAGCTTGCTAGAGTGTACTATTGGGAATCGCATCTCAGTCCCCTTCATAGGACTGTGGTGAATAGTACCCAATGACAATTTATCTATTTCTCAGATATTCTGAAACTAAGAATGAAATAACTTAATTTTATTTATTTTTTGCTATGGATTCAGGAATCGACGGAAAACACTCTTGGATCATTGATTGTAACCCTGGAGTTCAAGATATCATCGTAATACTCTCATTCATCATATTTTATAGTCATAGACCCTACTTTATTTGTTCTCTCCTAAATCTGATTTGGATATTAAAGCCATAACAATCGAGCACGGGAGAAATGACATTGAAATAGCCGCAAAGAATATAAACCAACTACTCGGGGACTTAGGAAAAGAATGTCCGATCTATAAAGGTTCAGAGTTTATTCTTTCGACTCATTAAACTAGGCAGTCCAGATCCTATCGTTCAACAAAAAATCGTCGTCAGCCCAACTGATCTAGACAACAAAGAATTTGGTAGATATGTGACTAAACTATCATCTTATTGCAATAGAACCTTTGAGAAATGAATCAAAATCTAAGGCCGAAAATATACAAGAGATTCATGCAGCAGAAGGAATTGTCAAAGTAGCTACTGAGAACCCAGGTACTAGAAAGATTAATTCTTTCTGATTGCTTAGGAACAATCAATATTCTCTGCCTTGGACCTCTTACAAATCTTGCTTTGGCTTATCATTTAGATCCAAAGCTAAAGGAGAAGATAAACAGAATTATTCTCCTTGGAGGAGCTCTTCATCAAACAGGAAATTTATCCAAGAGTGGGGAATACAATTTTGCAAGTGATCCACATGCTGCTTCACTTGTCATCACCGCTTTTGGTGATAAATGTACCTTAGTTCCCTTGGAAGTCAGTAACAAATGTATATTGGATGAAGCTGAGATTGAGAGCATTGTAATAATAGATGTGAATACACTGACTCTTATAGACTGGAACTTCGAATTTCGTGACTACATATCTTAGCAAGAATGCACTTATCCAACAAAAGTAAACGCCGCAATATTGAAGTTAATTGTTTAGGGGCACCATCTTCCCATCCTTATCAGCAGCATTTTTAGCTGTTAACAACGACTTGATAAAGGATAAAATGACAACCAAGTGCCAGGTTGAATCACAAAGTAAAGAGTGCTTGGGGCAGCTTTTAATCTTGTGGCCAATTAATCATTACTATCCTAAAGTTCATGCTGATGAACTTCAAAAAATGAATGTAACATGAGTTTTTATAATAAGTAATAGAATAGGTTTTGACTATTGTCAAAGATCTTGATCATAAAAAAGCCCTCTCTTCATTAACTGAGTGTTTATTATCATATTGAGTTTATTTACATTATTTAATCATTTAATTTCAAGTATGCAGGTAAAATAACAACCTTGTCTTGATATTGTTTACACAAAATGTTTAAATTAGGGTCATACTTATCATACACTTTTCTGACATCAATCTCTAGTAGTCCTTCTTGGTCCTCAATATCTATATAATGAATAGGAATAATTTTCGATATTACCTTGATATTTTATATTACATTCTTTTAGCCATTTTCTGTGCAAGTCAGATAATTTACTACGTGCTTCCTTAGTATGGAATTGTTCTCCGTCTGAGAAGTATTTAACTGGAGCATACTCATCATCTCTGCTAGCTTCTAATAATCCAATTTTCTTCTTATCAGCAACTTGGAATACATCATAAGCATACAACTCAAACTGATATCCATTGTTTTCGAGAGGTATCACTATATCTTTCAAGGATTCATCATAGTATTTGATCTTCTTCTTTACGATATGATAACTAACTAATAAAAGAATTGACTTATGAAAGTACTTTTTTGCTAGTTCCTTTCTTTTGAAAGAAATGACTTCCTCTAAAAATGAAACATTAAAGATTCCATCCAGAATATAATTCAGATTGAAGGCAGGCTGACCCAACTGATCTTTCTTTAAAAGTAATGACTCAGTAACTTCAGAAGGCTCCATGGCATGAAGTTTATGGTTTCTTTGTAGAAGAAGTCGACAATCTAAAGAGTTATTTGTCTAGAGGATGAGATAATGTCCAGGTTTTCATACCCTTTTCAAAAATCTATTTGTGATATCAAATTTATTAGAGTCAGCAAATCCTATAGCAAAAGGATCAGCAGGTTTTGCCAGTATGTTATCGATTCCAATCATGTGGACGTAAGTTATTCCCTGTTCTTTCCTATCACTATTAACATCTATTAATACAAGACTACAAATCCTTCAGTATTTTATTCCTCAAAAGAGCAATGTAGACACCGCCACTTCCATTAGGTGCTTTGTATATTTTATGCTTCTCTTCCATTATTATTTTTCCATAGTAATCCATAGCAGGCAAACTTTGCTATGAGATTAAAAGAGATTTTCCCTGGAATACTTGTTGGAAGAACTTTATGCTTTCTCTAGGAAGTCCAAAATAATCTCTTTTTTGGAAGAAGTTAACAATATAATCATGATCGTCTTCGCTGGTCATAATATAAACTTTTAAAACTGGTTTAGGTGAACTAACTCCATATTTCTGTTTGGCTTAAAAGTTTAAAAAAAAGAATTTCAATCATACCCATTTCAGAGATTCTTAAAATTTTCTCTGCTAAATATTGATAAATACTCTTCCCGGAAGGAGAGCCGATACCGCAGGTTCCCAATGGTTTAGCATTTGAGATATTAGAAGTTTGTTCGCTCAGTAGAATAATAGCAACTTATTCCTTAAATTACTCAGAATGCATGATATTATACCCTTGCCTCTAGAGATTAGGTCCAATCCTTGGTCTCTTAGTTTCTTCCTAGTTTCCTCTGAAAATTGATTTTGCCAAAAGAGGTTTGAAGACACACTTTCAATGATATCTTCTTTCTTACTGCTGTCTGGCTCGAGTACTAAATGAGTATACATCTATTAACATCAACCATTTTGAATTTTGCTGAAGATACCATATCCATCAGCTCATAGTCAACTTCATATAGAGAATCATAGAATTTTTCAAGTTCATTTTCGGCCAAATCATCTACATGTCCTAGCACATGTTCTTGTTTATGGGCAATTAATCTGGAGAAAAGATTTTCATGACTCTTAAAATGATCTCTAATTTTGGCTAGTAGATTACAAGAGAATTTAAATTTGCTACGAGAAGAATAAAGAGAATTCTTAATTTCTTCTCTTTCTTTTGTTGTGAGAGTTGCAGGAGCAGTTTCCTCTCTTCTAGTTTCGATCTGTCCTCCTAAGAGCTTACCAAGAACTCATTTCAAAATACCTTTGGAACACCAGTCTGTAGTGCATGAGATAGATCCTCCCATTTCAGACTTTTTGAATAAATTTTATTAAGATAGTTAATCTGTCAAAAGTTCAATTCAATGAGAAAACACAATATTTTAGACTATATAAGAGAAACACCTATTTCCATTAAGGTTAGCGTTCCTGATGTGAGAAGAGACTTCACATTCAAGGTTCCTGGGAAGACCAGAGTCAAAGAATTGTGTAATAGAGTTTGTCAATTGCTGGATTTAGACCCTATAAGAACGAATATCATTCTGTATCCTCAATATGGCCTTCATGAACTCAATCCAGCATCTACGTTGACTCAAAACAATATCCAAAATGGTTCTGTACTAGCAGCCAAAATTCATTATACAGGATATGGAAGCAAAGTCAATACATTTTATAAGATTATTTCTAAGAAAAAGCAATTTGGAAACCAGCCACCAGAAGCTTACGTCAATGAAGATGATTATCCTGTTTATAGTCTGAAGACTCATTCTGAGATGTACGGACTTAAAGTAAAAGGAATATGCACAAACAAGGATTGTATTGCATATAATAAGGAAGTTACATTTCCTTATGGAATAGGTACATTTGATGTCAACACCGTGCTAACTAGAACAAAATGTCAAACATGCCCTTATAAAGACAAGGATCTTCAAAAGCCTATAGCGGTGAGGAATATCACCCTAGTTAACTGTTGCTGGAAGCTTGAAGGTCATTACTTTGACGCAAATGGATTTTATAATTACAAATATATGAAACACTGGATTAAAACAGAAGGGGCTGACCCAAATATCTTTTATGAGAAAATAAAGGAAGTCAGTTATATCGATCCTAAAATCATTGTGAAAGAATTATAAGGATGTGTACTCCTTTATTATCTATATACTCTTTTTCCCTTAATTTCCACTAACAAATATTCTAACAAGTATTGTATCGCGATCCGAAATATAATTTATTTTTGAAAAAGATTTAATATCAAGACTCTGGAACATGGAGCGAAACTCCCAGAGCTCTGATGATAAACAAAAACAGCAAAATAGTAATAGTACTCTCTTAAACGCAAAGGTCGATTTAAAATTCAAACCTATTCAAGAACAAATTCAAGAAGATGCAGAGAAAAAGAGAATTTCTCTAGAAGAACAAAAGCAAGAAATTATGGCAGAGCTTGGAATCGATGAAAAGCTTCTGAACTTGTTAAGTATGCTTGTTTAATTTACTTAATTTCCCTAGTTCCAACCGATGCAGGAAATGATGATGAATTTGATTATTTTCAATACTTTGGTGCTAAAAGACTCCAATCCACAACCAGTTCAAAGAATCAAGATAAGTTAGATCTTGAAAAATTTAAAGTATCTCGAAAGGTTTATGGCTAATCTTTTAAGAGCGCAAGAGCTAACTTGGTAATCAAAGTTGAGGACAAGAAACCCGCAATATATTTAGCTAAAGAGCCTGAAAAATCTGAAATAAAAGTACACTGGAATAACTAGGTTAATTTGTTAGACAACAATAAATGCAGTTAAAGTAAAAGCTGCTCGAAAAGAAACACAATATACAGAGGATAACCAAAAAAGAAACGAAAAACTTCAAGAGAAAAAGTTATCAATAATACAAGGCTACTCAAGTTCAAGTGACGAGGATGATGAGTGCAAGGAAAAGCCACTTGAGAAAAAGACTAAGAAGGAATAATTCAATTGCTTTGGAGTATTTCAATTAGAATTCGTCATTGTATTTTTGAGAATTTGGTCCCAGTAATTTCGCTGTCATAAATTGTTTTGTAGTATATAAGTCTTGTTGAAATTTCTTAAGTTTGATAGGAGCAATTTGTGATCTGCAAAATATGTTGGAAATAGGTTGAACAGGCTTGACCACTTTCTTATTATTTGTTGGAGACTGAGATAGTAGGAAATCTAAGAGTTTTTCTTCAGGAGGGCTTTTAGTGTTTGTCCTCCTATGCTTTGGGCCTAGTTGTAGATGATCATAACTCATCGGCTGATCATGGGGCTGTGTAAAGTTAGATTCTGTCTTTAAGCTTTGTCGTAGATCTACTGATGAAAGCAAATCCTTCCTTTGGTCAGGTTCAGTGTGTAAGGTACAACTGCTCATCGCCTTAGATAATCGATGCTGAAGAAAGTTTCGTTCCGTCAACGCTGTTGACACCCTTGGTCCTCTATGAAAGTCCAAGGCTTTTGGGGTCATAGCAATATAGGTTGGCACAAGATTCGCCATGTCACCTTCTTCTGTTTCAATTTGTTTAAAATCAGATGATTGCATAGAAGGGATACTAGGGGATCTATACTTTTTCTGAAAGTGACTACTGGCTTTTCCTTTACTCTCTTGAGGGGAAGCCAAGCTCTTTTTCCGCTTAGAGTAATCATATGCTGTAGTTGGTTTCGTATAGACTAATGAAGGAGTTACTCCTTGATCAATTATTCTTGCCAAGGTTAATTTAGTTTTTTGAATCAAGGTATTGATACTCTCTTCTGTCCTTTCTGGATACAATTTGTGTCCAGATCCCGTGGATCCCTTGAGAGTGTCTCGAGGGGACTTTAGATGAGTTCTATAGGTGAAGAAGTTAAAACTTTCATCATCTTTGGCAACTGGAGAACTAGTGGGCAGTACACTCTTCATTGACCTCATTGCTGGTGACTGTTTGACAGGTATTAATAGTTCTTGGTTAGTAAGAGATGTTTTTTCAATCGCTTGCAGTCTCTCTTTGTAGAATCTCTGCTTGTTGTGAATCTGGTGATGAATATATGATTTAAAGGATTCGTCATGATAGAGCCTTCGAAAGAAATCCTAGAGATAACATTTTGAGTAATGGAATTACGTTTTTTGTGATGATATAGATTTCACCGCTAGATGATGAACAAATCACAGAAGTTTGTCTCTTCTTTTGCAAAATAAGTTCTTCTTCACCAAACAATTCCCCTTCATGTAGGATAGAAATCTAAAGATTAGTGAAATAATTTGAAATTACCTCAGCAGTCTTTTTAGGGCCTCTTTTCTGAAATATGTACATATTGAGTTTTTCATCTGGTAGATCTTCTTTAGCTGGCTCCTCTAAATGAACTTCTTTCGTCACCTTAAAAGATTTAATAGATGCCTCTTTCGATTACTAGAAATTGTCCTGATTTTATAATGTATATCTCATTTGCTTCTTGCCCTTCAGAATAGATACTTTGATTCTTGGTTGTTTCTTTCTGAATTGAGGAGTAATAAATTTGCTGAAGATAATTTCTAGAGAAATTTGAGAAGTATTTGAGGGAGCATAAGAACTCCATGTTTTCGGAATGCTTTTTCTCTTCTCTCTCCCCTGTACATTCATTAAAAAAGAATTTGTAGGCAATTACTTAAGATCTTATCAAAGTGTTCTTTATCCAGAAAGGCAAAGTGACTGTCTTGTTTAGCTATTATCGTAGCTTTACGTCTTACATTATCCATTAATGCTATTTCTCCAAATGCTGCACCAGTATACAACACTTTTTCTTGATGAAGAAGCCTATTCCCAACTTGGACAAGATTAAATTCTTTTTTAACGTCAGGTTTTTCTGTTAGATTGGTTTCAGGAGAAGGTGAGGGATGTTCCTTTTCTTCGGATTTTAAAGAAAAAGTGACAGAGGGTCGACGACCTGTAGGTGATGTAATTTTATCTTTGGCTGCTCCTTTGAAAATACTTATCGCATTGTGATTCTTAAGAAAGAGTGACATTTTGTCATTCTTTGGTCTAATTTGTAAATTATCTCGTTTATTTTCGGCTTCATTGATTCTTCCATTATCTGATGCGTTTTTCTCTTTATCGGTTTTTATTGCTGATTCATCCTTGGCCTGTTTCTCTTGGGATTGTTTAGCATAGGTTTTGTAAACACCGCAACTTCCTGAGAGAATAATGTAAAAGCGTGTCCCAACCTCCCCTTAAATTTTTAGTTGCTTAAATACAATTCATACCTTCATTAAAAATGACTTGGTTTTCTTTGGCAGAAAAATGACGCAAGTACTGACAGCAAGCATAATGAGTCTCAAATCCTAAGTTAGCGAAAAAATCAATCTTTTCTGTTGCTTTCATGATAAAATTAATATCATCTTTTGATCTGGATGAGGGCACCTTCTTTAAAATAACGATACAAGCCTGCGCAAATCATAATTTGATGTAGAGAATGTACTTCAAAAATGTCTTGCTGGCTCAGATTATTGTAATTATGAAGCAAAACGGAAGAACTAAATTGTCTTGTTAACATCTATTATACAATAATTTTTAATAGGGGTACAAAAGTCAATATTTATATACACTCCAATGTTATCGTTAAAACTCAATATATTCGATATTTAAGTTCTTCTTAATATTCAGATTTTGTTTAGAGAACTCTTCCTTTTGCGACGGTTCTGTTAATATTTTGATAGTGTCTAAAACATTTTTTTCTAGCAGCTTTTTTTCGAGGAACTTGTTCACCTTGAATAGAATTTTATTTCTCCTTTCCGCATTGATTTTGCTAGCGTGCAATCTTGGACACAAGAAAGAGATGTATTCCAAGATCTACAATATAAAATGAATTGGAAAATATTTACGTTTGACTCTCTTACAGGAATGCTACTGCTTTTATCAGAAATTGAGAGTATCATAAGAAAGATTTCAAGCAGATCCAAGGATTGTTTCATTGTCATTTTGGCCACAGCATGGAGGAACCAACTCTTTTCTCTAACAATAATTAGAGCTTCAAAAGCATTGTTACATTAATTTCTGAGATAATAAGGAGATGATATGAATCTTTAACAGTTTTGTTTTTGTTTCTAAGGACTCATTCTCGGGTGATCTGATCTTCAATAGTTCTGATAATTCATTTAATTCGACATTTTTTTCAAAAGCCTCAGTGACTATGGATTGCAAATGTACAACCTCAAGATCCATAATCTCATAAAAACAAAGGCTAATTCCTTCATCGTCAATAGAGTCAATATGCTTCTTCAGAAACTCAATAAGTTCGTTCTTATAATTCAGGAATTAATATCGATATAGTACAATCAGCTTTTGACGTGCCAAGAACTTGATGAATTTCTTCCCAAAGTCCGAATAGTTGAGATATGAGTTGTTAAGAATTGCGCGGACCACTTGACTATTAGCTTTTGCATCTGCTTCTGTGTATGTTTCCTTATTATTCAATGCTGCTCTAAGTTTCTATGTAAAATTGACATTTAGACTTCATATTGATTACTTGACTTAGGCTCAAATATTCCTCATGCTGTTTGTTCTTACTTGCAGTGATATCTGGAAAGTTATTTTTAATAATATTAGTCGGAACCATTTGGATGGATTGCCAGGACGTCTGGAGTGTTTGAGAAGGAAGCTTGAGCTTTGGTTGTGAGCTCTTTCTAAAGAATATGAGATTCTAGGAAGTGAATTATACTAGATATGAGTTCAAGTCAATCTGATTCATACTTAAAGTATTAAAAGATATGTTTATTTAATGGAATTATTTTCAAAACATAATTTACAAACTCTTCCTGAACTACATTATGAATTATGAAGAATCCTCTGGATCAGATGAATCTGTTGGTGAAGAATCTCTCTTCTTCTTCTTTTTCTTGCTCTTTTTGTCTGATTTCTTTGACTTTTTCTTTGAGTGCTTCTTCTCTTTCTTCTTCTTGCTTCTCTCTCTACTAACGCTGGAACTCTTTGAAATAGATTTTCTAATAATTCGTGGAATGTCAGCCTTGGTCTCTTCTCCTTCTTCTCTTTCTTCTTGATCTTCTGTTGCAGCTTCATTTTTAATTTCTTCAGGTTTTGCTTCTTGAATTTGTCCAGGTTCAGAAGTTTTAGGTATAGTTTCTTCTAAATTCTTCTGCGACTCATTAGGTTGTTGTTCGGGAACAATTGAACTGTCAAGTTCTTTAGAAATTTGCTCGGGATTCTTCTCTTCTTTTTCCTTCTCAAGAGATCCACTCTTTCTATCAGCTTTTCTTCTCAAAGTTTACTTTTAGTATAAAATTAGTTTACTTCTCTTTTCTCTTCTTTCGTTCCTTGCTGCGGGATCTCGATCTACTTTTTGATTCACTGCGATGCCTAGAGGCCTCACTAGAATAACCATCTTCTTCAGAGCTATCTCTTCTGTGAGTCTTTTTCTTTTTCTTAGCCTTTTTCTTCTTGGACTTATCTCGTTCTCCCTCCGAAATTTGTCCTTCATCCTCCATTTTTAGACTCTGAACATACTCTTGGAAGAGTTGTTGCTTTTCTTCTTTTGACAAACCACTAAACTCTATATTTTCTTCAATAGTCTGTTCATGATTTTGATATTGAGATTCAGAGGTTAGACCTGATAAACTCTTCAAAAATTTATTGAACTTTTTCACAAGTTTTTTATGTTTCTTGTGAGAACTTTTTTCCCTATGTTCATAAAGGATGGATAAATTCTGGACTTACTTAGATTTAGCTTTATCCATGAAGTATTCAAAGTAGACTTTCTTTGTTGCTCCATCAAGCTGATTGTAAATCTCATTGTCTTTTAACTTTTCATTAAACTCTTCAAAAGTTGTGGAGGGTTGGAGAGAGAAATTCAGTTCCTAATAGTTCAATAGATTCAAAAGGTAACCTACCTTAAAGACCTTCTTTAATTCATCCTTAACTCTTTTATGCTGATCTTTCAATATTTCAATCTGATCTTCAAACAACTCTCGAGGTGTAGAACCTGGCTGGCCAAGCTGGAAATAGATTATAAATCATGATACTAACTTACCATATTCAAGAATCTTGGATCATCTTTAATGATTTGTACGAAATTTCTCCATTTCGTCTTATAAATCAATTTTCCTTGCTCTATATATTCTTTAAGAAGTTCTCTAAATGCTTCTCTATTTTTTCTCTCTTGAGTTCTGCGATTTTTTCTCTTTTCATCATACTCTTTTTTATCTAAATCTAGTATATACTCTGAAAAGACCCTATAACAATATAAAAATTATCCCAGTTACTTACAAGAGTCGGTCGTATTCTCCCAGCTCATTCCATACAGGATTGTTTTTATATTTCTCGTTGATTTCATTCCATTTGGTTGAAGAAGTCACTGAGCTATCAGCAGCTAACATATTTCGCAACTTTTCTGAAAGCTCCTTCCTACAAAAGTAAGAACTTCTGATTAATAATGAACCTTTTCTGTCTTTTTTCCTCCTTCTCCTTCTGAAATAGATCGTCTAGATAATCCTGGAAGATATTCTCCCTATCACGATCCTCGAGAGCCTTCCATCTGGGATCATTGACAAAGTGATGTGCAACTTTATAGAATTTGGAGTCAGAGCTGAGTATGCCTTTTTCTTCTAACATCTGTCGGAAATTCTCTTTAGCCTAGATTTGAGTATGAATATCTCATTTGTTCTACCTTTTCTAGTTTTTGTCGTGTTTCGTTTCTTTCTTGTTGCTTGGTTTGATTCACCCAATCCTTAAAGATTTTTTTCTTTTCTCCAAAGCTCTTAATAACTTTATATCTCTCATCCTCATGTAGAAGATTATGCACTTGTTCCCATTTCATCGCAGGATGCGCTCTTTCTTTTAACAAATTCTGGAAACTAAGTGTTGTCTATACAAAATATACCAAGAAAATTTTGACGGCTTCTTCATGAGGCATCTCATTCTGTTTGTTATCATCTAAAGGTAAATACAAATATTCTCCACTTCTACCTTCATTTCCTTGCTCTATATTGGATACCTAAGGTGATAAAATTTTATGATAGAGGATTCTTACAAAGGAGAAACTAATTTTATTTCCGGTATTTTTGCTGGAATCTCCTTGAGCAAGCATTTGTTTCCTGAGTTCGGCCTTTAAGAATTACAAGAGAAAAAAATAAATAAACTTGTTTTTCTCTAATTGCCTTCAATTCTGGAGGCATTCTCCAAACAGATTGCCTTAGTTTAGCATTGTAATAGAATGTCTTGCCATCACTTGTTGTGAGTTCTTGCCATCCTGTTGAATTCAGCTTTTCTTCTGGAGTTTTCAAGCAATCTGGTTTTTCCCATTGTGATTTTTTGGTCTATAACATGAATGAAGAGTTTCCAACCAGTACTTTAACGTTATAATAATAGGGAATGCCATTTGCGGCTCTTTGTTCTCTCCAATCTTCTTTGGAGTCTTCAATAAGCCCGGCGACAACTGCGGCAGGCAAAGGATTTGACATAAGATTAATTTATTAAAATACTTTAGAATTCAAAGTGAACATAAGGAAAAATAGGATAAGTGTTTTATGGAAGATAAGGGCAAAAAATTGTATAGCTCTTTCAAGGGGACTGATAGGAATTCATATCTGATAAAGATACGTTTAGAGCTTAATGAATTAAAATTTGTTTGAATTTTTTATTTATTTGGAACTGTAACTTTATTTCTAATTATGAGCGATAATGAGTTTTCTCCAATTGCAGAAGATTCTGATGAAATCAAGTTGAATTCTAGTGTTCAGGGTGGGACTGAACACTATGATTATGCTGCTGTAATGGAAATGCTCAAAAAAGAGATAAACCAAATTCCTCCAAAATTTCCATCAAAAGAAAATAAAGACAGCGACATAAATGAATCTTATGAAAGCAAGAGTGATAAATCAGAGAAATTTGCTTTGAAGAAAGCTGATTCTCAAGACTTTACAAGTCCTCGAGAAGAAACAGCTAATATGGCTTATACAAAATCGACCAAGAAAGAAAAATCAGACGATGAGTATGAATATGATGAAGACTTTGAGGAATCTGAGCGTGGACGTCATAGTGATCTAGATAAAACAGAAAACTCAAGAGAAATTAATAACAACTTCAAAAATATCGATAAATCTGTAACCCATACTGACATAAGTGCTGACTTAGAACAAGAGAATATTAATAATAGTGCTCTCAAGAAAAAAACAGTTCAGTTTAAAGATACACCAGAGCAAGCTAATGATAATTCTAATAAGACTTCTCAAAAAGGACCACAACCAAAAGCTGGATTGAACGTAAACAAAACAGAAGTTAAAAACGTTTCAGCTTTAATTAGTAATGAGAAAAAATCAACTGAGAATAAGAATAAACCTATTGAACCTCCTAAGAAGAGTATTTCAGAGCCTAGCAAGATTCCTTCTCGTCCTGCAAGCTCTTCTCTTCCCAAAAAGGGTGATTTGAATGCCGAAAAGAAAATCTCAGAACCTAAACCCAAAGAAGAGTCTCAAAATTTAAAGAATGTTCAAAAGACTCATCCTAGACCATCGAGCGCTTCTCTGTCAGGCAAATCGAATTTGCCTAAGCAGCTGGCACCTATTCCAGAGAAAAAAATTGAAAGTAGTTCAAGCAACAAAAAGGATGTCCCTCCTCAATCTTCAGGAAGTGCCTCTCTAAAAAGGATAGTTGATAACATAAAGCCTAAAATGGCACAAACTGTCGAGTTCAAGAAGAATGAATTCGACGGGGAAATTGAAGAAGAAATCGGTGTTGAAAAGCCCAAATACAGTACAACTCAGACGAGCTTTAGAATCAAAACTCAAAAGAAGACAAATCACCATGATTTATTAAAGCAAATCATGATGGAATATAAAAAGAAGCAACAAAAGCTCGAAGAAAAAGATGCTAAAATTTTTGCTATTGAAGAAACAGAAAAGAGAGTCAAAAAGGGTGATGATGAAGAGTCAAAAAAGAATAATATTCTAGAAGAAAACTGGGTAGGCAATGGGCTTGGAGCAAGGCCCAAGAGTGAAGGAAAATCAAGTGTGAGGCCAAAGCCTAAGGTTGAAGAAGGTGGACCAAAGTCTCTTGCATTAAAATTCCTTGCTAATTTGGAAAAGAAGTTGGATAAGGCTCCAACTATTGTGAAGAAAGACACAGCCTTAAAGATGGAGAAGGATAACGCACTCTTTAAAACAGAAGAAATCGATGGAGGAACACAATCGATGGCTGTGAATGTTCCGGCTCAAAATAAGAAAGAAAGTATAGAAGGCACTTGGAAATATGCAATTGGGCAAGGAATAATTTCTGAGTATGAGAAGACACAGAAAATGAAGGAACAAGAATATAAAAAGAAATTCACTGAGTTGTTTAAGAAAGAACAAGAAAAGAAACGAGCTGCACTTCAACAGAATTTGCAAAAGCAAAAAGAGATGCTCAAGAGAGAAAGAGAAAATAGGAAACTTCAACAGCAGAAGATGGTCAAAACTGTCAAAGCAGCTAAAGATGGCATTAGTAACCAAGACTTAAAAGATCATGCAGTATTGCAGGTGCAAAAGGTTTACCTTGATGAGGATCAAAGAGATAAGAAAGAGAGAGAAAAGATCGAGATAAACGATTTGAAGAATAAACTGAAGCTTTTGCTCGAACAAAATGAGCAATTAAAAAGAACTTTAGGAGAACTTGAAAACAAAGATACTGAAGTGTCCAAGACTTTAGACGAATTAACCACCAAAAAGCCAGTTATCTCCTTAGGAAAACAGACCTTCACATCATTTGGATTAGTTCCTTCTCAAAGAGGTATAGATGGTCAGCTGAGTGATTCAGTGTCTACAGCAGACTCTCATGATGTAAGTGTGAGATCACTAAAGGTCATTAATGAAGACGCTTTCTCTCCAATTGAGATCATTGTCAACAAGATTGCTGATCAAGGCTTTACCCTTGACCAAGTCTATCAGCTCCTTGATGAAAATAAAGATGGAGTTCTCACTATGAAAGAAATAAAGGATGGATTTGAGAAACTTGAGTTGGATTTATCACCAAAAGAAATCCAAGAAATTCTAACACTGGTTGACAAAAATACAGATGGAGCAGTGTCGAAAGAAGAATTCATCAGCGCTTTCCAAGAATCCCTCCAAATTAGGAATGAATATAAAGCTATTATGGGAGACTTAGATAAAATTGCCAACCCCATAATACTAGAAGAAAGAACATTGGATCTCAATATTCGAAGGAAGGTTCTGGAAAATGAGTTGAAAAAATTGAATGAAGAAATGCAGCATGAGGAAAAGGAATATAACGCCTTGGTCTCAAAATTGAAGAAGTACCAGAATCTAGCAGGTCCAAAGGAGGAAAAGAATTCAGCTGAAATAGAGAATTATAAAGATACAATCTTGAAATTAAAGGTAAATTTGTTTATGGTAAATCTAAACTGAGTAGGTGGAGCTCCAGGACTTGGATGACTTGAAAGCGAGAACTTTGCTTATGCAAAATGAAAGAATGTCAGGCATCATGGATAATATCAATACATTGGAGACTGAAATAAACAAGACAATCAAGCATATTTATAGTGAAAAGAGAAAGATGAGAGAAAAGGTTGAAAAGGTGCAAAAGGATGAAATTAAGAAGATCTTTATTGAGAAAGTTTATAATGAGCTCGAACAGGAGATCGAAAAATATGAACAAGGCATTGATCAGGCTGTATTGAACATGGTCGAAGAAAAACAAATCCATGATAAGAATAAAGAAGAAGAAGAAACATATAAAAATGTTGCATTCCAAATTCAGAATGGAGCAGCCATTAGAATTCAAAAGATTATCAGAGGCAAAAGAGCTCGAAGAGAAACAAGGATGATGTTGATAAACCTTATAAGAGCAAAGACAATTATCGTCACAGCCTTTAGAAGGTTCAGAAAGAGAAATAAAGGACTAGCATTATTCTCAAAGATAAAGAAGTTGATTGAACTCAGATTAAAATGGGCCTTCAAAGCTATTTCCTCTTATGCAGAGGCAATGGAATCAATACAACAACAAAAGAAGCAAGAATTATTCAAATTGGAACCAGAAATTGGCGGAACAGAAAGTAGGCCCCATCAACCACAACAGAAGCGTTATTCTCTGTACCAAGTTATTCTCATGCAGAGGATCTTAAGAAGGTATAGAAGCCTTAAAGCTAATAACAATCCTGGACTTATCTTTACAGACATTAATGAAGCCAGAGAGAATTGTAAGATCTGTGATAAGAACCCTGTTGACAGAGTTTGCAAAGTATGTGAAGTTTCACTCTTCTGCAAAACTTGCTTCATCCTCTCTCATGGCAGATCACGAGCTCACGTGTATTTGGATTTAAATAGTATGACAGATAGGCCATCTCGTGTGGGAGAATTAACAAAGAATGAAACCTCTGAGCTTCCTGAAAAGATTGCAAAGATCAAAATCAAGTATAGAGATGAACTGGTTAAACTAGAGGAGCAGCTCCAGGATTTAGATTCTCAGAAAAAGGGAACTTTTGAATTAGAAGAATTAGAGTTCATTTTCGCTCCAAAAATCACAAATAAAGAAGATCTTAAAGAATTGTTAAACTTTGCAGTGGAGAAATGTAAAGCAGAAAATAAAAACGATAAGGATGATAAAACTATTATTAATTATAGACTCTTATCTGAATTCTTAAGTGCATAGTTCTATTGTATATTCATCTTAAGAGATAGATACTAATCTTTTTGTTCTGTCTGAATTAATATTAATTGGTTTGAAATGGGTTTTCATACTTTAGGTCATGCTCATTAATGATGAAAGTCAGAGCACTGCCAAAACGAGATTTTCAACTAATTATTAGATATATAGTACACATTATGGTATATTTTTTTAAGTTTCAATAAAATCATGAGTACTCAAATCATCAGAAATATCCGACATACTGTTCTCCAATACAACATACTTATCCTGATTGTCTTCAAAGTTAAGAACTAAGTTATCAAGTTTTTCTTCCATTCGACAAAACTTAAGAGTAGTTTCTTTGTCCTCACAAGCATAGAGTGATTGATATTTCTTTTTATACTGAACATATACCTCCTTTTCAACACTCTCCTTTAGATATAATAAAAAGGGAACTCTACATCCTACTCCCTTGAGCCATTCTAACAAAGCCTGAATATTAGCTTTTTCTGATGACTCCTTTTGGATTATAGTCTCTACCACAATTCTAAATCTTGATCCTGCTTGTGAATTCAATAGATTAGGTTTTAATCTGAAGAGATATCGTAAAAAGGCTTCAACTTCATCTGGCTTATAGAAAATCATGAATTTTATGCTATCGTCAAGCCTTTCAAGGATTTCGTCGACATCACTGTTTTGTACATTATACTCAAGCCAAATCACCATCTTCTCTTGAGAACCCATAAGGTCCGAGGTTTTCTTTCCTTTGTTCTTTCCAAATATTACGTTCAACTCTTTTAGGAGCTTGTCAAATTTAGACTGTAATTCTTCTTGTTTCTCTCTTAGATCTTGCTCATTTGGAAGGAGGATGGCAAATTCATGAGAAAAGGCTCTCCTAGTTACATCGATAAGAATCACAATCAGATATAAGATTAAGAATCCATAAAAAAGTGTTTGAACCACCCATATTATCTCATGATAGTATTGTCCACTGTTTAAAATATAATCATGTTCATTGTCAAAAATTCTCGAGAGATCAGTTGATGGATAATTCAGAATGGCGCTTGTGAAGCTTCTCAAGGCATAAAAAGAATCTTTGAACCCAAGGAATGTCGCCAAACTAAAGCCAAACACAAAGACAACAGCAACAAGGCAAATCAGGCATAGTACTGGAGCAGTTCTATAGAGTGCGATGAAAACCTGGACCGGAACTGATAATTGCTTATTCCACGATAAAAATGATATTACTCGAAATGGATAGATCAGAAACACCAAATTAAGAATATTTTTGGAAATTTTTTTGTAAGACAACTTCTCCTCCATCTCTAAAAACTCCTGTAATGAATCTGAGTAGGTAGTCAAAGATTTTAATCCAAATCCGAAAGCCAGCCAAAAAACAAATATGTATTGTAAGATAAAGTGCCCGACGTGTCCGACGAATGTATATTTGTTCGGCATAATTGAAAATTCAAACAAAATTTTCAAAGAGAACAAGATTAGCTGAATAATGAAAAGAGTATACAATATTAGGAAGAAAACGTCTTTGAGAATACTTGGATCAGCCACGTCATAGGAAAAGATATAGTTCCGGACTTTTTGAGCCCCATCGAATTCGAAATTGATTTTATAACTCACAAGCGAGTTGTCCCAATAATTAAAAAAGATAGACTGAATAGAAATAAATGCCGTAGATTCAGCAAGAGACTCATTGACTATTGTTGAGACTGTTGATGTTGAGCCATAATCACGTGAAATTTGAAAGCAAAGTGATGAATTATAACTCCCATAGTCTCCATGAGCAAGCTTGTTGTGTGTAATATTAGAGCTTTTTGCGAGATTTTCTTGAATGGTTGAACAACTTTCCTCGAAGTTTTTATACCCAAGTAGTTCACACTTTTGGTTTTCAATTTCATTACAAAAGCCATATATGGCAAAGATGGGTTTATTGGGAGATAGTTCTTGAGTAAAATAATTTGGTACAAATTCTTCAGAGATCCAAACCTTAACTTGATCTAATGTTTTGACTGTTTTCAAATGATCAAGTATTCCATTGGTGTTTAGAGTGTTTGCTAGAAAATAATCAGAAAAATCATTCCCAAACTTCTCATAATATGCTAGAAGCGGGACAAGACAGATATATAATATGAGTAATATTTTCTCTAGAATAGGACTTACTAGAAAAAGCTTGAAAAGCTTGATTTTTTGCCTAGAGATTATTGCCATTTTTGAAATCTCGATCTAGCAAATAAAATTTCTAACAAATCAAAAGAAAGTTAACTAAAAGAGAGAAATTAGAGTAGACTTAATTAACTTAGAGGAGAAGTAATTTTTTAATTAAATGATACAGAGGGAGCATAGCCTTTTAAAAACTCACTAATTACATTTTAAAATAAGCCTTTAAGGAACGTAGATAAGCAAGCTCCTAGAAAATCAATTAACAAAAAGATAGAGCTTACTTGTCTTTCTCATCTCTCATGAAATAGCCCTTTTCTATTAAAACTTCTATTCTTTTCTTGATGAGGGAGATTTGTGGTTGGAAGATTGTACACATTCTGATGACTTCTTCAATTAAAGAATTAAACTTCAAGGCTTTTCTATGTTTCATAACTCTCACAGACAAGGCATCAATTTGGAAACCACGCTCTTGTTCGAGCTCTTTCATGGCCTTATCATTATCGACGCTCTCAGTTTTTTCTTTGAGTGCCTTTTGCATCTTTGATGAGAATAAGATAATCTTCTTTTGGGCACTCTTAAACTCTGTATTAAATGAAATGATTTCTTCAGGGGAAAAGGGCTCGTTCTAAAGTTATCAGAAATATTTCATAAATAATTTTACATCCTTTTTCTGCCTTTTGAATAAAGAAACTGGAGCATGGCCACACATGAATCTCAGATATTCATTAAGCAAATTGTCCTTAAGACCTGTAAATTCCTGAATTTTTGCATAGGAGAGATCATTTTCTTTCTCGAACAATAATAATATACAAGCTTGATGGGTTTTAACATCAAGAAGAGTTCTCTGTCCTTGGATATTGACAACCATCTCGACTTTTCCTTCGGCTAGTACCCATTTCAGTATTCTACTTGAAAAAGCAGCATCAAGTCCTTTATAAAAAGCCTCAAACTCTTTTGCATATGACTCCATGAGCTTAGGCATTTTGCATGTATCATTTTCTCCCAGAGCAGGCCAGTTACCACTAGTCAAGATAAGTACATTGATCGGATTATTTGGCTTCTTCTCACTGAATTTCTTCTGATAGTCCTTGCTCAAGGAAACATCATTCAACATAGTATCAATTTTGTTTACTGGGGCTTTACCACATTCAGCCTACATATTTTAACTGAATTACTAGAATGTGTACACCGAGCTTCTTCACCATATCTTTTTCAGTATCAAAAGAGAAGGATGAGTTATTGATGAGTCTCTTTGAAAGCAATTTAGCATAAATCTTCAAGAAAGCATCTCTTGAATACAAATAGGCGAAGAGCTTTATAAATCTGTTCAGAATATCTTCAATTTCGCTCTCTGTCTTTCCTTTCATATCTATGACTCTTACAAAGCATTTTTTTAATCGCACCTTTGACAAATTGGAAATCCAAGAATGTTGCCATAAAACCAGGACTCTTGTCATTTTGATTGAGAGCCAACTTGAAACCATTATCTCTTTGATTTTGAAAATGAATATCATTTTCGAAACAGGTGTTTACTATTTCATCCATATCTTTCTTAAGCTCCAAAAATCTTTTAGTATATTCTTTAGATTTATGCAACACACAAATCCAATATTACCAATAGGATCCTTGACTTCCTCGTTTATTTTCTGTCCTAAACTCTCAATATAGCCTGAGAAATTTCTTCCAAGGATCTGAGAATTTGTAACGTTTCCTCTTTTTGCTAGTTTATAGAATCTTGATAGGTCTGTAGTGCTCTTTTTATCTATCATTGAAAATAATCCTGAGGAATCGTTCTGATTATTTAAACATTAACCAAGAAATGATTACCTTGATTAATAATTCAATATGCTCAGTAATCACTTCGGCTTCAATAACATCAAGGACTTTGGCCTTGCTTCTCTCATAGTAAAACATGCATTGTGCCTCCTCAAAATTCAAGGCATTTTCTATGGTCACAAGATATTCAGGGACTGACATTGAAAGCCATTCTCTTGATTTATTCTTGTAGTAGGTTTTGAGCTAACAATCAAATTAGACTGAACGTTCTTTACTCTTTCCAACAGATGAGTTTCGAAATTTTTTTCATAGAAAATATTTCTTCTTCGGGCACCAGATAAAATCAGTTCTTTTCTGTCATTCATCGTAATCTCAAAGGTTCTGAAGCATAGCATGTTGTAAATCTACAAATAAACTAAGAACTCAATTGCATTACGTTGACAGCTCTTTGAAGTTTTACTTTAGGTACGGGTTCTTTGTCTCTTTCTTGGGCCAAGAAGGTATAGATGGTCACAAAAAATTTATCCCTAAAAAAATTTTCCAGAAACTCAGAGAATATATCATATGCTATGTTTGTTAGCGTGATGGGGATGCCAGGCTCCTTAGTATTCTTCTGATTTGGTAAAGCATACTGATCAACCCACACAAAGGCCTTTTTCATCCAATGGACGTAGATTTTAAAGCTCTCCCATTGTCTAAAGAATTCATCCAGCAAATCTTCATCGTTTTTCCCATGGACTGCTGGCGAAACAATTTCCCTAAATATAAATAATCTTCAGATCAAACCTCACTTGACATATTTGGTAATCTCACTCCTATAAGCTCCTAGGACTTTTTCTTCTGTTTCACGACTGTAAGAGAATTGGAGTTGGTTTGTCAAGGCACTAAACAATCTTAAACTCAGTATTAAGTTGAAATACTTAAAACATTCCATATATTCTTTTGCTGGAATCAATTCTTTCTGTTCAGTATCATGTGAAGTCAAAAATTTCTTCAATTTGGTTTCAAGAACTTTAATTTTCTCTAAAATATTGGTCAGACTCTGCATCTTATCTGGACTGAATTTTTGTTTAATTTTATTTGATAAGATGATATTAAATCGAATCAGATTTCGGATTGACCTCCTTTATATAATTTGAAACATCTTTTTTACTAATAGTGATGAGTAATAAACAGGACTATTCCAATAATGTCGTGTTTCAAAAGAACCTAAAGATGATTGATGATCTGTTGGGTGTGCTGTTGAATTTCTTGAAGGATGGAACACGTGTTTCAATCAAAAATACAGAATTCATTCCCTGCTATGAGTTTTTATCTTATTATTAGTCTAAAACCAATAGTTTCGTATTCAATGCTTCATCTCAGGATGATAAAATTGCAGAGAAGCTGTATAATTTCTTTTTGGACAGAACAAAGAGCTACGCTGAGTATGATCATCTGAGATATCTCGTTAATACTTAAGCTATCTGAGTAATTTCCTACAACAATATAAAGAAACACAGACAACTTATTTGGAGCAATACATTCGTTCATGGGATAACTCGAAAATATTTCTAAGATGGATGATGAAAATATTTTCTAACTTGGATAAATACTACCTGAAGAATACTGACACAACCATCAGCTATTCTGGATTCAAAATCTTCAAGGAAAACTGTTTTCTTCATCAAGCACCTCGTGTTATTTCTCTAATTTTATCCTTGCTAAACAAAGAGAGAGAAGGAGAAGAAATACCAACCTATTTGGTTATTCAAGCACTAAAGGTAGTTCTGAAGTGCAGGTTTAAATTTGTTTTAGTATATCTATCAGTTGGGATGTGGAAAGAACTTGAATATACAAATTAATCTTCAAAAGAATGATTCTTCCAGATTTTATTATGAAGCCACCATAGACACAAAGTATTATACTGAAGAATTCGAGAAAAAACTGATTGAAAATGTGATAATACATTTTATTTTTCCTGATTTTGTAGACTAGACAATACTATCAGGTCCACTCTCAGTCATGGTTGTGCTGGTCAGTTCCTGAGTATGTCAGACAAGCACTTGAAAAGCTCAAGGAGGAAGAAGATAGGGCTGAGAAATATTATCCAACCAGTAAAAAGGTTGTTTTGGCAGTCATTGAAGATACAATTATTGTGAAGCATCATAAACAACTTGCTTCTGTAAGTAGCGATAGTTTTCTTTTAACAAATAGAATGAAAGCACTGGTGTAAGTGCTATGTTGCATAAAGATAGCAAACATGACCTGCTGCAGATTTATAATCTTTTCAAAAGAGCTCCAGAAACATTAGGGGAGATCATTCATAGATTTGGAAGCTTCTTTGAAATTGAAGGAAGCCAAATCATCAGTGATCCAACCTTGGATAAAGATCCAATTCAGTTTACAAATAAACTATTGGAGCTTAAAAAGAGGGCTGATGATTTAGTGAATCACCAATTCCTTTCAAATTTAAACTTCCAAAGAAGGAGGGATGTTACTTTTCAAATTTTACTGAACAAATTCGAAAAAGCTCCCGTATTCCTGGCATCTTATCTTGACTATGAATTCAAGAAAGGTAACTTAGAGTAAAATATTGTTATATTTGTCATAGGAATGAAAGGAAACACAGAAGACGAGATAGAATCTAAATTAGAATCATTGAAGGGACTAATTTTCCTATTGAATTCAAGAGATGCTTTCCTGAAAATCTACACCAAGCAATTGAGTTCAAGACTTTTAAATGGTACAACAGTCTCAAATGATGCTGAAAAGAGCATGTATAATCTGATGCAGGTAAAGATACTCGATTGTAAATGTGATATTCAAGGCCGAATGGGGTCAAATGACAGTTATGAAAATAAAATCAATGTTGCAAGATATGGAGATGAGCAAGGAAATGAATAATGAGTTTCATCAATATTTAACTGCTACAAGAACAAAATTATCAATTGAAATGAACGTTCAAGTTCTGACTCAAGGATGCTGGCCTGAGAGTGATGCCAAGAAAGTAAAAGTGCCAGATGAGCTAGAAAGCTCAAAGGAGGTTTTCGAAAAGTATTATTATAAAAAATACCCAGGAAAAATCCTTTCTTGGATGATGAGTCTAGGAGACTGTGAATTACAAGGAAACTTTGAGAAGAAGTATACCTTACTCGTCACAAATTACCAACTTTGCGTCCTTTTACTATTTAACAAACGTCCACAGGTTACTTTCGAGGAGATAAAACATCTCTATAATATACCTGATGCTGAGTTACAAGCACATACTCTTGCACTGATCAGAGCAGGAGTATTGACTAAGAGTAACGCTACTCAAAAAGTAAACTTTCCCTTTTTTGATTCTTAAGAAATAAGGAACATGTAGAGGATAGTGAAACTATTTCAGTGAATCAGGCTTTTACATCTCAAATGAAAAGAATTGTTTGCAAACCTTTAAGAGCTTCAGTTGCCAAGGTTACGACAGCTTAAATGAGTTTCTAATTTTGTAGAAAGATGAATCAACAACGATAGAAAAGGACGTTCTGAAAGAAAGAGAATTTTTAATTGATGCTGCTATCATCAGAATTATGAAGAGTAGAAGGGTTCTGGACTATAATAGCATTCAAACTGAGACTAAAAAGTTGATTACCATGTTTGTACCTGATCCAATCATTATCAAGAGAAGAATTGAGTCATTATGTGAAAGAGACTATATGAAAAGAGATGAAAATGACAAGTAAGAAGGATATATTCTATTGAATAACTATCTAGAACCAAATTCATATATGTTCCATAAACTCCATTTGACTCCCTATTTTCTATTTATTTTATCGCGTTTTCATATTCGCACAATTGAATTATAATCTCCTTTAACATCTTAATAAACTTATCATAATTTAAGCTGTGTGATTCAAACATTTTGAGTTGCATGATATCGTCAAGAAGATATTGAATTTCCTCTTTTAACCTAGAAATAATCATTTCCTTTGGAGAAGGTAATACCTTGAGACTAGAATAGGACTATCCAGACCAATATTTTGAAATATAGTAAGATAGTTTTCAATCATATCCTGAAAGATATCGTTGAATAGTTGTATGGTTTCTTCAACTCCTAGAACTCCCTCCACTAAATGGAGTAACTGACGAAAACTATGCAAAATAGTTGCGGTCTGTTTAGTTGGTAAAACCATCTTTTCAGCTTTCCAATTGTTGTTGCTCAGATCTTTACACTGTTCCACAAGCCTAATAATATTAACAAAAATGCTAAGTTATTTTACTTAGAATGAAAGACTTTTCGTATCTTTTGTATCAATTCATTGAAATGTAAACAGAGATCTTCTCTAATGGAATGAAGATCTGAGAATATCGAAGTTGTATCAACATTTTTGAGAGATTTTATTTGCTCAGTAGTTGCCTCTGTAAGCTTATGAACCAATTTTAATGACATTATAAGTGCACCTAATAACTTAGAAAATCCGATGATTAATATGATACTCATAGTCTTGGCCGTTATTTTTTGAATCTTTCCATATTTTATTGCTTCTGCTTCAAGGATGAATTTTCTACACATCACATTGTAAAACTAGAGATGAAAAATAGGCATCTTTCTCTACCTTCAAAAGATTCAGAACGTTGTAAACCACATCTTGGGCGATGCTCTTGCAATTTAATAGTAAACAAATATGGTCTGAATATAACTGAATCATTGTTAATGTAGACAAAGTCGTTTTATAAGACTTGCCATTGATAAATATTTGATTCTTTTGAAGAGAAAACAAGCCCTTGGTAGCATCTGCTGAATAACTTGGCTCGAGTATAATATCTGCATTTCCTTCCTCTTCGAATGCTAATTTTTGAATTATATCCAAATTGCTTGTTTCAAGTCTGGATGAGTTCAAAATATCGTCAAAAGAAGTTAGATCATTCACTCGGGTGGCAATATTATTATTCAGATTGGTATTAAGGAGTATTTCAAAAACAGAAGAATATGAGTAAGGGATTTTTGTAATTGTCCAGTCTTCATTCTCAAATGATTTTTTCAAAAATGTAACTTTTTCCTTATAAAATTTGAGGAATAAACCTTGAAAATTAGTAACTAAAATAGGAGATTACTCTTTTCTCTTTCTCTGACTCTGGTATTAAAGTCTTCCCATCTAATATTATCTACATTTTTTAAGATAATGTTTTCAAACTCCTTCCGATATTCACTTGAAATTGATGAGACACTTTTCACTAATGAGTCCTTTACTAGGATCCTATTATGTGGAAATGATCCAAAATCTTCATAGAGACCAATTATTTTCTCTAGAGTATGCACATCGATAGTTTGTAGGTCAATGGTATCTGTCATAGAATTAATACTTGCTAATATCTTAGTAGCCAGTGTTGGGAGAAAATGAAGGTATTGGTTTATTCCTTGTTCAATATGATCGCGATATTTACTGGATTTTGTTGCAAGACTGTTTATTAGTTTTGATATGATTTCTAAGAAAGCTTCAATCCATGAAATCAGCAATTTTTTGCAAATTTCTATGAAAAAATATGTAAACCTGATTGATGTTTCTGCATCAAGAGGTTTCCTAGATAATTTCATAAACCATGATATTAACTGTTTGACTATCCAAATTTAGTTGAGTGGTCACTTATCATTAAAAAAATTGAGTGCTCCATAGTAACAAAACTTATCAACAGAACTTAGGCTTTAGAATTTCGGTAAAGTTTTGTTACCACTTAACCCTCAACTTTTATGTCT
>Ga0065720_1003251_pt1 | contig 36792 bp, 33 predicted proteins | sample Thericmetagenome_FD_59107 | JGI IMG/M metagenome (GOLD analysis project Ga0065720, IMG submission 59107) | Thermophilic microbial communities from the Joint Bioenergy Institute, California, USA of rice/straw/compost enrichment - eDNA_2 v2... | ecosystem: Engineered > Solid waste > Grass >... | reverse complement strand
TCACTTCTTCTAAACAAGGACTTCGCTTACCAAAACAAGATAATTTGTTGTTGAAGATATTAGATTATAATTCAACTTTGTGTTTCTATGATTTCTTTATATTAGATCAAACAAGATTACAAGACAATGAATAAATCTTCATATCGATAGACATCCAAAAAAAAATTAGCAAAAAATACAACTTATTTCAGCCAATAAAGACGGAATGGCGTATCCATTCAACTACACAATGTGAAAGAAAGGTTGCGTATACATTATTTCAAATGTTTATGAATGTTATATATTGCGAAATAAGTAGAATTTTGTAATCAAAATTTTCTTACAAATTTTGCCACTTACTTACTCAGTATTTCTGCTGGGTGGCTTATAGGTCTTTAAAATATTATCAATATCAAGCTTTTCAAGAGTCTTCTTAATTTCTCCATGTCTATCACAAGAATTTGCTCTTTGAAGACGTGTCGTACCCTTCTTGGCCTGTTCCCTTAAAATCTTTCTCGTAAGATCCACTTCTGCATAAATGAATGTCCTGGGATCCTTGATAACTTTGCTCCTAGTACGTTCCAAGATGGATTGCTGAAGAGATGGAAGAGATGAACCCTGAGGAGAGGCCATTTTGTTCTCTCCTAATTTCTTGGTAAATTTCATAAGGTTATCAGCATAATCAAAGTTCATCTGAACTCTAGTGCCTTCTTCTCCCATGATTCCATTGCCATCCCTCACGTCTTTAGTGCTTCCCAGACTGCCCATATGAGATAATTGGTTATTGCTGTTATAAATGGATCCAGCTCCCTTCAGAGAATTCAATCTTTTCATTCCTAGTTTTTCTTCCCTTAGTTCCTCCTGAAGGCGCTGGGCTCTTGTTTGTCTCACAATTGGTGAAGCAGGTATCTTGAACTTGTTGGGATCTTCCTCTGCCATGAAACTTCCACCTCTCTCTAAAGGAAGATTAGAGGGGGTGCGAGAAAAAGAAGATATCTCTGAGTCACTGCTACTAGAGCTTGAGATACTTTCAGACCTCTCTCCATACTGTCTTACTTTCCTGTTTATACCACCACTACCATTTGAATATAACGAAGATCTTCTTCCTCTCTCAGGTACAACAAGAGAGTCTTTTCTGCCTTCGAAAACTGGAAGGCTTCCTTGTCTCTTAGTAGCTTCATGACCGGTGGGACTGAGCATTGGACTCATTCTTCCAAAGACCTCGCTCCTACGAGGTGCCGTAGTAGATCTAGGAACACCATTATTTCTAATTGCATCAAGCTGCTGCCTGAATCGAACACTTGATTTGCGGCCAAGTCCAATCATAACACCAGAAGGCACCTTTGGCTTGGAGAGGGACGTTTTTGAATTTTCACGAGTTTGTTTCTTCTCGTTCATTTTGAAACCTTTGATAAGCAAGGGCATGATATGTCTGGCTTTCAGACCGACCCTGTTTTGAAGTATTTTCTCCATTCTAATTCTTTCAAATTCGGTAATGAGCTTTGTAATGTTGTTGATGGGATAGTAGACTTCGAAGTTGTGCACTTTGTCAATATTGACTGATTTATAGTAAGGATCGTAGTTCTTCTGAATAAACAGGTCAATAGCATCTGCTTTTCTTTTATCTCCCTTGGAAAGAGTAGGCTTTCTATACAATTTCTTCTGCCAGTATTTGTTATTATCAGGATCGAAGTATCTCTCAACTCCTGACTCATCGTAGTAGATGATGGGTTGGGGATCATAAATATTGTTATCAAGGATTTCATCTGTCTCGGAGTAGTATTCATCCAGCATATTGAGCTGTTCTTCCTCATCAAAATTCAATTCGTTTTGCAGGTTAATCTGAATCTGGGAAACTGCTTCTTGGAGCAAGTCCATATCCCTCATTGCATGGAATCTCCTTCTTTTTGTGGATCTCTTGAAGTTTCTTTGGAATTCGTATTGTTCCTGAAGATAATTTGATATGACTTGCTGCTTGTTGAACTTTCCGTGGATAACAGGACAAGTAAGAGCGATGTGGTTCTTGCTTCCACATCCATAGCATCTGATATTCAAGTACTGATATGAACCATATAAATTGATGCTGTCTGACATCATTTGATAAGTTTCCTATCGATTTAGATATTTTAATTCAAGTCCTACTTTTTCAATCGGAATTTCGTTCATTTTTTCGAAGAATTTCTCCTGAGTGAGGTAAAATACCGTGGTAAATTCGAGACTCTTTGCACTTGAAGTTCTTGGTTTTCCTGAAAAGAATTCAATACCACCAAATGTGGCGCCTTTTCCCAGCTTTTGTATGCTGACATCACAACGTTCGTAGAACAAGTCTACTTTTCCTGAAGTGATGAAGTAGATGGATTTATCACTATCATCCTCATACTAAAGGTTATTCTCTAATGAATCAATTATACGTGATAAATTATTTCATCTGGCCCAAATGATTTTTCCATGAGGCATCTTGAAACAAGATATAAGAATTTTCTTCTGAAGTTGGAGGAGAACATATAGCAATCATCAAGGATCTTAGCGTTGACTTCCTTGATAATTTCCTCTTTGAGATTCTCTGATAAGAATTGCAAGATATCATTTCCTTCTGTTTTTGTAGCATTTTCCTTTCCAAGATAAAACTCAAGATATTTTCTAATTCTATTCTGAGTATCTTTTACTAGACCCTTCTCAGTCATATACTTAGTAATAAGTCTCATTTTCTCTCTACAAAATTATAATAGACAAAGGTGAAGTACCTAGACTCATTACTATAATTACTCATTTCCATCAGCAAGGAACCAATAGAGCTCAGAATATAACCAAAAACGATAGATGAGACAATCATGACGCAAATTGTGGTAAGTCTTTCTTTGGTATTGGTGGGATAGATATCACCAAATCCTACTGTTGCCATGGTAGCAATACTCCAATACAAAGAGGCAACATAGCGATCAAATGTTGTACCTGTATCCACATTGGCCAGACTAAGCCAACTGCTTGCTAGATCGTCCTTGATAATAATATATTGGATGCAAGAAATGAAATGGGCAACGATCAGCACAAATACAACCAGTTTTATAAGTTGGAAGAATGAGCCAAATTGTCTACTGAATTGGAAATAGTCCTCGATGCGACTAGCCAATGCTGGAAGTTGATGTAAACGGAGAAGACTTAGTAGAATGAAATCTTTAGATCCTTCGCTCATGTAGCCAATAAGACTCAATAGACTGATTACATCAGGAATGAAAGAGGTCTTCAAATAGTGAATGGCAATGGTTTTAGTCTCTGAAATTAACTCTCCTTGATTGTAGTAACTAATATGGAAAGTCAGTAGGATGTCCAGAGCAAAGTATAGGTCACATATAAAGCCGACCATGATGAAGGCGTCTCCAAAGTTTATATCATAAGAAGGGACGAAAGAATCTATAAAGGGGGCCAAGTAAGTTTGCACCAGGATGGTAATTAGCAAAATAATCTTTTCGCACATGATAAAGTGAGAATCTGGTTTCCAGGGATTAGAAAATTCTTTGAACCAGATCATGAAGTACTTTATTAATTCTTGAAAGTTAACAATTATCTCTCATTTTCTTACTCTTATAACCTCCTCTTTTCCTTTTCATATATTCTTTCTTTGCTTTTTCTATAGCGGCAGGGTTGAATTTAACCTATTGCATAAAAAATAGATTTTTACTTTATTACTAATGCCGTTTGGAAGATCTTTGCAACCAATGGGTCTCTACTTCTGATTGTCTGCTTAGCCATGATTGCCAACAGCCTTCCTGAAGTTGCCTTTACAGCTCGAGCTTTAGCCCGAACACTTTCCATGTGTTTCTTTTTAAGTTTATCAGCTATAAGCTGAACATTCTCCTCTTTTTGAAGGAGACTATTCGCACGTCTAGTTACTTTCTTCTTTTTTAAGCACCCAAAGAAGCTTATTATCTTGTTTCCAGAGGTTTTCTCGCTGAGGGTGTTTTGAGATTGTAATGTCTTGTCATCGAATATAGAAACACTATCCTCTCTGGCTTCTGATGGTTTCCTTAAGGGAGAGGAAGTAATAATACTTTCTTTTCTCACTTCTTTGAGACTATCAGGTTTTGCTGGCTCCTTTCTGGGAGTCATCTCAACACTCTTTTTTCGCTCTGATACAATAGGCGTAATGATGATCTTTGGTTCACTGTTGATGTTGATTGGGTCATCATTTTCAAAACTTAGTGACTTTTTAACTAATTGGCCACTTGTAAATTTATATTCATTCACTGGTGCCTTAACGTTGAGCAAGTCATCTCCTCCAGTCATCAAAAGTCCTTGCTTCTCACCTAAATGTTAAATAATTGTTTTGAAATGAATACTTGTATCAAGATGAGTGATCACACTGCCATCCACACTTAGCCTAGAAAACCTGCTCTTCTTATGCTCAGTTTCACTTGGGATTGGGAGCCCATTAGGACTACCTATGATGTAGATTTGGGTATTGTGATTATTTATGATGTTGGCCTTGGTTAGTGGTTTGGCCTTATTGCTCATTTTAATAGGAACTGTTGTTTAATTCACGTTAAAATAAATCCTGAATAAAGGGATATTGGTATAAAGTCTATGAGGCTAGATACTTGATAAACCCATCCCTCAAAAGTTAAAAAATAGCTTACTTTACTTGGGTAGATATCGAACTTTCAAGTACTTAGTTATTTGAAGACAGCACAGGAGAAAATTTATTTACAAAGAAAGTTTTCAACAACGGCTAGTCATCCACCTTTAGGACTCCTAGCCATTAAGCTGATAATCATTGATAAGTTTTTGTACAACTTTAGGTATCTTATATCTGTCCACAACCTTCCTCATTTCAGAAACCCGATCATATGACAACCCTCGATTCATTTTACCATTAGATTCCACATTTTCTTCTCGGGCTTCCTCCATGAGTAGACTTAATAAAATTTCATTATCCAGCACATCAGGAGTATCTCCAGCATTTTCATTCTCCGGCTTTAGTTTTTGAAGTGTGCCAAATTCCTTAGACTTCCCTCCAAACATAGGATATTCGGGAATCGGTGTTTCAAGAGAAGTTGTCTTTCTTCCAAGAGGCCTCTCCAAGTTATTCGTCTCCACAAAAGAAATCTTCTTTCCCATGTGATAATCAATGGATGGTCTTTTCATCATTGCAATGTCTTGGAAATTCCCTGATATTACACTTGGAAGAGGAATCGAAGATTGGTTCTTGCTCATCCTCCTTGTCAGATCTATTTTTGCAATCGAGGATAAATTCAATGACTCAAAAGGATAAGACTGGAAGGCTCCGTCCGAAACAGTAGGATGTAGATTTTGATTGCTTGTAGCCACATTGCTTGTGGCTGGTTTCGAGGGAACTAGCTCAGTTGGGGCCTTTATCATGGTCTGCGAAGGCATTCTAATGGATAGGGAGGAGTTAATCTTATTCATGTAGTTGGTTAGATTTGTGCCTTTTCTATCCATATAGCGGGCTTCCTCTTTAGGTAAAGTAGCGCCATCTGAAGAGTTGGAATCATCTTCTGTCTTGGCCTTTGCTTTTTTGTTTAGCGGATTAGGACGAGTTTCTTCATTACGTGGAAACCTAAGAGATTTCGTCTTTTCAGTTTCTTGTTTTAAGGTTTCTTTTCTTTTGAGTTCCTTCTTTTCCTTGTTCACCCTCTGCATGTCAGTTTGCAATCTTGAAAGGAGTGGAATCTCATCTTCCTGGTTAAATTTGACTGTTTTTCTTCGCTGGAGTGGGGAATGCCTATTCTTCCTAAGTGCATTCAAATTCTTCAAAAACATGTTCTTCAGTCTTCCGTCAGAAGTCAGCTCAATTTGCTGAACTCTCTTCTTCTCAAATTCTCTGATTAGCTTGCTGATATTGTTATGTGGGAAATAGACTTCAAAATTCTCTACTTTGTCTATGGAGAAAAATAACAGGTCATTAAGCCCTGTTGGCTTGTCCTGTGGGGTAACAGGGACAGCAAAACCTTGAAATTCCATATTGCCTGGGTAGAGGGAGGCTTTATCTCCAATGAGATCGTTTACTTGTTTGAATTCTGTCATAAAAGCCTGTGCAGAAAATCTATGGCTTTTTCTTCTTCTATCGGCCTTTCTTAATTTCATGTCATTGAGCTCTGCAGCAGGAATAACAAACAGATTTCTCTCAAGCACAAGATCCAAAGAATCTTGGGAAAGATCGTCATCGGATATAGTTTGATCATCAAAGTCTTCCTGAATTAACTCAGCGTTCTCCTTTATATAGCCCAACTGGAGCAAAACATGGAATCTTGGTCTATTTCTTCTTTTAAAGAGTTTTCTAAACGTTTTTTGTTCTTCAATATAAGCCTTGATAACCGCGTCCCTCTGTGGAATGAAGTGGACCTTTGGACATATTTTAGCGATGTGCCCAATCTCTCCACAGGAATAGCACTTTGTATTCAGTGGGGCATAATTCTCATAGTTATTTAAGCTGTCCTTGATGACGTGGAATTGTTCCTAGCAGGTTACACAAATAATTGATCTAGGTACGAAATCAGAAGGGAAACTAGTGATATTTTCTAGCGCATCGCTTCTGGGAAGGCAAAACAAGCTACTGAAAAACAGACTCTTGACACTAGCAGACCTGGGCTTTCCAGAGAAGAAGGATAATTCTCCAAAGTAACTGCCTCTTTCAAGTTGGGCAACTACCTTGTTGTGGTGATAAATCTGGATCTTTCCATAACTGATAAAATATATGGAGTAGTCATTTTCATCCCCTTCCTACATATTGTAAGGTTATTCAGAATTTAATTACCTCAAAAAGTACTTCTTCAGGGGAGAGAAACTTCTCATACATGAACCTTGACAAGTGCATTGAAGATTTATAGCTGAAGTTCGTGCTGAAAATCTTGCATTCAACAAGGATTTTTCCATTGACTTCAGAGATAATCTCATCCTTTAGGGCTTGGGACAACATCTTGAAGAACTCTTCTTCTTCATGTTTGTGGAAGTTCTTTGAGTCGATCATGTACTGCAGATAATTTTTAACTCTGGTTTGGATGTTCCTGCCTAAGTTCTTCTGGTTCATATAATTTTTCACACTTCTTATTTTCTCTTTGGCCTGCTGCTTTTCTGAATTTATCTCCTGGAAAATAACTCCGATTGTGTTCATACTATATCCGAATAGGGCACAGGCGATAATCATAGCCGCAATAGTAAACAGTCTTTCAACGGCAGTAGTAGGCCCTATATCTCCATATCCGACTGTTGTCATGGTCATGACAGCCCAATAAAATGCTGCAATATATCTTTCAAAGATACTCCCATTTTCCAGATTTGCTTTGTCTAGCCAGGTCATTTCAGTATCCTTTCTATTATAAGCTAGTATATGGAAGAGACAGGCAATCCAATGCCCCACAATAAGAATTGTACCCCACAGTTTTATCAATTTTAAAGTCGCACTAACTGAACGCTGCAAATTAAGGAAATCCTCAATTCTGTTAGTCATAAAGAAGAGTTTCTTGACTCGCACTATCTTGATGATCTTTAAATACCAGAGCGAAGTTCCGTAAGAAACTACAGCAATCAATTCAGCAAGAACTGCCAAGAAATCCAGTGAAAATCCCTTTCTTAGATAATAATGTACAATTTGTCGGCCGTTAGTCACCAGCATACCCTTGTCATAATATGCCATTCTGAAGTTTATTAAAATATCCACGATGAAAACGGTCTCCAATATAGGAAAAATCATTTTAAGGAATGTGGTTCTTCTCTCCTCTTGATAAAAGCTGACTTCAAAGGGCGTGAATAGAATATCGAACAAGACGACTAACATGATGATATAGGTCCAGGCAATTGTAAATCTGTCATCAGGAGTGAAGACCTGAAAGGGTGCCTGGAGCAATCTCTTACAGCTTCTTTTAATTTCTAAAGAATGATAATCCCTATTTATAACTCTTACTTCTTACGAATGTCCACCTTAGTTTCTTCTCTGCCTTATGCAATTTCTGCGGGTTTATTTTTTTCTATTGGTTAAAATAGAAGGAGCTGATTTACTAAAGCTTGAGTAAATATTTGGGCTGTTTGACGGTCATGTGGACTGAGAGAGTCCCTTCTGGCCGCAATACGCGAAATTGTGTCTAACAACTTATTCCCTGATTTCTTTGATTTCATATCTGAAACTGAAAAGGAGCGCATTCTGTTAATTTTATCAGGATTTCCCTTATCATCGACTAAAACAAGTTGGGCCGGAGTTAGGGGCGGACCCTCTTTATTATTACTCTTTCCAATTGCAAAGTCAAAGAGCGTTCTTCTTTTCTTTTCAAGCACAATCCCCGATTCGTTATTTGAATTGGTACTCACTTTCCGATCTGGCAAGGGACCGGGCTCTCCTGTTAGTGAAACCTCTGTTCTATTGGGAGTCTCTTCATCCTTTTGCTGGCGAAAGTGAGAATCTCTTCTTTTTTCAGTTGTACTCTTTCTTGGAACCTCAGATCTTGTCGCCCCGGAACTCAATTGAATATAACTCTTTCTGCGGTTGTCAGGAGACATACCACCATTTCTTATGAAGCTTCTATTTGATTTTTCGGTAAGAACTGATTCATTTTCATTATTAGTTGGCTTTATTGAGCTTTCTACAAAATCTTAAGGTTATTGTGTAAAGATACCTCCTTGCTCAGGTGGAATGCTCTTTGTGGATGACTGAAATAATTTGGAATTGTCTCTTTGTGGTGTGTGAGTCAAGATCTCAGGGGTCAGATGTATTTCTTGATCTGTTAAGATGGATTCGTCCTCAGAATCGGACTTTACTTTGCTCAAATCTATCTTAGGCTGTGGAAATCTGCTGGTGTTATCGCTTTGACTCTCATAGCCTGTTGGACTTAGAAGGAAAGGCTTTTTTGGACTGTCCATATTTTATAGCATTTAACTTTCCTTAATTCAATTGGGATACGAATACAAATTTGCTCAACCCATAACTACGAACCCAATTTATCTTTCTCAACTGCAATACTTAATATTAATACTTAGCTGTTATTGCGCTAATCTACAACCTCCTAGAAAATTGCCTAAACATTTTATGAATACAGGGAAATGGATCAAATAGGATATATGTAAGTGATTGTATTTTTATTTCCTGTTTTTGAGAATATTTTAAGCAAGTCTCTGCTTTGATTTTGGGAGAATATTGAGATTCTGATTTAACATCCGAATTAAATCTTATTGAATCCATAAATCAAGAGAATTATGCCTCACAGACCAGGAAGTCTTAAGCAAAAGAACAAGCCTTTCAAAGGCAGCAGCAAGCACAAACTTGAACAAAAGAATTTAGGAGTAAGCTAACTGATCCCATTAGATTTACTTTGCAGATGACAAGCTCCAAAAAAATCAGCAAGATTGAAAAACCTCAAACAAAGGAAGCCAGATTCAACAAACTTAAGCAGCTCAGAGAAAATAAAAAGAAGGCCTTGCATAAGGGACCTGAAGTCACCAATGACAACATGCTCCACGATGCCTTTGTTGATATCTTGGAAAAAGGGCCCAATCCTCCCAGAATTATCCTTTTGGCTCCCTTTAATAATGCTGCCAATCCTAACTTGATTAAGTAATATGACCTGGGATTCTCTTAACATATTAGAGAAAATCTTATTCAGCTCCTAGCTGGATCTAATGAGGATATTATGTCCATCAACGCTAAATCTGCCAGTGATGAGAATAAGATCACTCATGACTTCCAATATCCTAGAATTTCCACAAGCAACAAGATCAGTATAGTATTTGAAATTTTTAGTCATGATTTAGGTCCTGAACTCAAAAATGAAAATTACATTATACTCACTTGCCCAAGAAACACTGAAATAGTATTAATTAAGATATAAGAGTTTAAATGTTAGTTCCTTGACTACTGTAAAGTCGCAGATATCGTTTGTGTTATTCAATCCTGTAAAGAAGCCGAGCAATCAACTTTGCTCTTAGATCCCTTTGAGCATGCTAAGGCATTCGATGAACTCGGATATCAAATGTTGACTTGTTTAAGAGCCCAAGGTCTTCCCACTGTTGTTGGTGTCCTCCAAGACCTGGAACTTATCAACGTTAACAAGCAAAATCAAGTCAAAAAGATCTATCAAAGATTCTTCGAATCCGAGCTCGGAGAAGAGAAGTTCATCTCATTGAATAACAACGATGCCAAGACCTACTTTGCCTTCATGAGACTTCTTCAAGAAATTCCTTTGAAACAGCTTGACTGGAGAGAAATTAGAAGCTACTTCTTGACTGAAAAGGTCCAAGTCAACCCTGAAAACGGAATTCTCGAGGTCGAAGGTTTCTTAAAGGGAAACTATTACAACCCCAATCAACTCGTCCATATTACTGGATATGGTGACTTCCCAGTTGCCCAAATTGACATCTTGCATAATCCGTTCATGCCCCAATACAAAAAGGAGAAGTTGGTCCAGAAATTAGCAGAAATGGGAATTGAGTAATTAAGTATTGCTTTATTTTTGATCCCTTAGACCCAATGAAAATGTCCTTATGAGCTTTTGTGCAAATGAATTTAGAGTAAGAGTTGGAATTTCTTCTATAAAATGACTAGGAAAGCTACGACATCTTCCCAGATGATAATAGACAAGGTCTTAAAACAATCAAGGAATTGGACAATGGTCAAGAGGAGACTAAGGTCGAAGAAGACATGAATAATAAATTTGAAGAAGAAAAAATGGGAAATGAAGATAATAACAACAATAATGAAAAAATATGGGATGAAGCTGAAGAGCAATTCGATGGAGAAGATGAAGAAGATGATGTCAGTTTCGAGGAAGACCACACTATTGGACAAATGAGCAACATGCAGGAAGAGTAACTATAATATATTCCATGACTTATTATTAGGAAAAAAGCCTTGAGAGAACTCGCCAAGAGAGACGAAGATGAAAGAGAATTTGCAGATGAAGTTGACTACCCAACTAATATCAGCCTTAGGGAAAGATTCAAGAAATACTCTGGTCTCAAGAGCTTCAGAACAACTGAATGGAATCCCTATGTAAATATTTTTATTAGAAGTTTATAATTTTCAAGCATGATCTTCCTCCTGAGTACTCTAAGATCTTGATCTTTGACGACTTCAACAAATCCAGAAAAATCGCCTTTGAAAAGGCTAAGGCTGATGCTGTTGCATACTGTGGAATGTATGTGAAACTCTACATTGAACAGTTCCCTCTTGATAGCTTGGCTTCTCATGACAAAGAAAAGCCATTGGTACTTAGTTAATTGGATCCTTCTAACAATAATAGGTTGTTTCAAGTCTCTTGAAATACGAGAGAAAATTGAGTGTCCTCAACATGAAGGTTAAGAGACACTTCGAATCATCTGAAATCGTTAATTCCAAGGAGAATTTGGAACTTCATCTTGGATTCAGAATTTTCCCTTGCAGACCTATCTTCTCCAAGATTTTTGCTGTATACAGTCTCAAATAAAAGATAATTCTTTTAGGGTATCTCCAAGTCAAAGTTCGAAAAGAAGACCTACCGTGACCAGGTCTACATGGCCAGTATCTATGGCGAGGTTACTTTCCCACCTGCCAATGCACTTTTCTTCAAGACTTTGGAAAACGGCACCAAGGAACTTGTTGCTTCTGGAGAACTCATGAGACCTGATCCATTGAGAGTCATCTTGAAGAGAATTATCTTGTGCGGTTATCCATTCAAGGTAATTTTTTAAGGCAATTTATAAAAAATTGTAGATTAACAAGAGAAAATCAGTTGTAAGAATGATGTTCTTCAACCCACAAGATGTCAATTACTTCTCTCCTATTGAGCTTATTACCAAGAATGGTCTGAGAGTACTATTTAACTCTTCAAAATTAATTTCTTAGGGACATATTGTTGAATCACTGGGTACCCATGGTTACATGAAGTGTAGATTTAACTCAAGAATTAAGGGAAATGACACTGTTTGTCTGTACCTATATAAAAGAGTTTTCCCCAAGTGGCCTTTTGATCCAGTTCAGGCTAATTATGACAGCAGTGAAATTACTAGTGTCAAGACCCAACAATGAGAGACTGTACGATTGATATTTATTGTAGATCGAGATTCTGTTTCATATCTTTAGACATCAACAGTTGTTGTTTTCATATATATGTAGTCTATATTTCATGAGACACTTACACAAATGATCCATCAGGTTGTAAGCAAATTAATTTCTCATAGAATTACATAAGAAAGCTTCAACCAAATCACACTATATACTTTACAACTTGACCTTCTTTATGTCATTCTTGATAAATTTCTTCTTCAACTCATCAATATTGACCTCATTGTTTCTTTTTCCTTCTTTTTCTCTCTTTTCTTCCTTCTTGATTTCAGCTTCGACTCCAGGTTCCTCATAAGCCTTCATTCTTTGTTCTTCCTTGGCCTTGGCCTTAGCCTCTCTCCTCTGAACTTTTTGTTCTTCTTGTTTCTTTTCCTTTTCTTTCTCAGTCATGAAATACTCACCGGTCTCCATCATGATATCTTCCTTTCTGGGCAGTTGCTCAGGAGGGAAAGGACTATATTCCTTCTTTTCCTTTGGCTTGACAACCTTCTTTCTCTTGACATTGATTTTCTTGAATTGTGGAAGGAATCTGTCCCAGTTTTCATTCTTCATCTTCTCGTCCTTCATCAACTCTCTTCTAATCATGAGCTCTTTAATGTTGTAAATAGGATGGATATTTCTCATGGTATCAATAATGACCTTTCTGGCGATCTTGATGTCCCTGAAGTCTCCAATAACTGAGACAGTATTTCCTTGGACCAGGATATAACAGTTGGTCAGGAGCTCAATAGCCTTAAGGGTGTTACCATTAGGACCAATGAGTCTTTGTCTTCTCTTGACAAATCTTTCCTTATTACGAACATATCCTCTGATCTTAATGATATCACAGAATACTCCGTCTTCTAGGACACGGCAGGCTTGTTGGACAGGAACACTTCTTGCAAGCAATTTAATTACATCTCTAGCTTTTATGATAATGTAGGGATCCCAGGTCTTATTAGTGGTTCTCACTGTCATGGAACCTTCAATCAAGTTTAGTTCAGCCTTGATACCAAATTCTGAGAGCCTTTTCTTAACGAAGCCCCAGACTTCCTTAATGTATTTTTCTCTGTATTGTGGGAAGAGGGTGGCAAATGATGATTCTTCGAGCAAGGGATGTTTCATGTCACCTGGCTTGAATTCAGGGATTTTCCATTTGTCAATAGTAGGATCATTATCCCAGGGCTTGTCCTTTCTGTACTTGGACTTCTTACTTTTAGTCTCCTGGATTTGTCCGTCCTCAGTTATGATCTTTTGATCTTCTTCTATGTTCATTGCAGATCCAAATAAAATATTTAAAATATAGAGGAGAATAATGAAAATTGATAAAAAAAAATATATTGTCTCTGATCAGAGCAGAACCTAATTTAATTGGAAAAATAGTGCTCGGGTGGAATATATCGAGCTAGAAAAGTGGAAAAATGATAGAAAGAGAGATTTCTTGATATTACATCATCTTGTCAAAGTGATGCTTTAATATGTGCTGCTAAACATGCGAGTCCAAATATATATTTCCAAGTTACATAAAAGCTTTATTGAGACAAGATCAAGGCAACGATCAATCCGTAAAGTCCCAAGGCTTCACCGAAGATGAGAATCAAAATCATACCGACATAGATTTTGTCTTGTTGGGCATTAGCTCTGACACCTAAATATATTATACAAATAATGCGGATAACAAACCTGCATCACCAACAATACCAATAGCTAGACCGGCAGCCTAATAAATAGTTAGAAAGTTCATAGAGAAAGGTTGAAAATGAAATTCAAATAGGAAATTCCTTACCAAAGAGGAGAAACCACAGCAAAGTCCGGAAGCTAAGTAAGCATATCCTTGGTAGGCACTGATACCTTCAGGCTTAACTAAAATATTAGGATCTGTGACTGAATAATGGAGTACTCTTTTGACCAATAAGGATTGAAACAATGAAGCCGTAAATACCCAAAATACCAGCCATAATAACTGGAATAACTGACTTCATGATAAGTTCTGGCTTTAAAACACCCATACTGCAGATACCAACACCACTCTTAGCGGTTCCGTAAGCGGATCCCAAATCTATTAATTATTACTCTTTCATGTTAACTTTATTAATACTGGCAAAAATAAGAGCACAAGCGGCTCCAATGAAACCAAAGAAAAGAGAGCTGGGGTCGTTTTGTCCGTCTCCTGCTGTTAAGAAAAGCATTCCAAGTGTTGGTTGAGGTTTGGAAGATTTAATGAATTAATTATAACACAACTAAGGCAATAAGGTAATTAATGAAATTTAAATACATAAAAACGAGTTTCTCATAGAACAAACTGTTAGAAATGAAAAGATTATCAGGCATTTTTAAACTCTGGAACTCAAAAAGTAAGACTGAGAAGCTTATTATCAAGGTCATCAACGAAACTGCCTTTGATATTTCCATAGATAAGCAACTCATTCGTAAATAACCTAAGTCTAATTTGATCTTTTAGCTATCATTGAAGGTTTCAAAGGGCTTACCTTTAATCACGATTCTAAGATGGCTGTTGGCTTTCTCTTTCAAAGTATTAAAACTTCAAAAAGCCCAGAAGTCATTCTAAAACTGTTATATATTGCTAATGAAGCAATAAATACTATTGGGGTTCCATTTTGCAAAGCTTTCATGGCAGAAGACTTACATCATATTCACAATTTGAAACAAACAAAAAGCGATATCAGTATAGTTCTCACAACGAAAAGGACTAATCTTTTAGATGACTATGTGCTCCATATCCTTGCCAGCAACTATTACAATTTTGTTTTCAATTTTGCCCACTATTATGAGGATATTCAGGCTATCAAAGCACTGGGTGTTGATGAAATACACAAAAGCTTCTTTTCAGAAGACTATGTCCCCATTGTCCAACTCATCACCTTCAAAAATGTGGTCAAGTACTGCTTTAAGGTATTATCTTTGCTGCCTAGATTCAATTCTAGATTGTGGATTCTATTGAAACTTCGCTCGGTTTAGTGAACATGAAAGAGAGTCTGTTGAATAAGATTTTGATCGTTATTTTAAAAAATGCCGCTGACATGTACTCAATTATTGTGAATGTTGTCAAAAGGAGTATAGGTAATTGTTCAACTCTGTTTCCCTAATTTATAGCTGACATATTCGACATGCCAAAGGACATGGCAATATTATTGGACGAGCTCTATTCTGAGGTTGTTACGCAGACAAAAAAATTAAAAGTACTTCTTAAAAAAGCCACTATCCCAGCTGATCAGGGTGTTTTATTTGAGATGTTTGTCTTTGACCCAGAATTTAATAAGAAGGAGGAGTTATACATTGTAGATCTTAAGAAAAATTCTAGCAATAATTCCTTTAAACCCTACGCTGCATACCTTCACGAATATCAGACTGTGACTTCTAGACATCAGAACTCTGATATTACCTCGGAGTTTCATGGTGGCCACAGTAGTAGGAGAGGTCCTACTCATGAAGGCAAGGCTTTATTCATTACAGATGGCGACGGGTATAAGGAAGATGAGGTCCCTCTGACAACAGAGGAAGTCGGAGAAAACTATAAGGAAGTTGCCATCACTAAAAAGGGCAAGAAAAAGATAGTTCTTAATTTAGAGGAAGGAGGATCAGAGAACAATCCAAATAAAATTAATCTTGAAATTCAAACTCCCCATTACAACTCGCTCTCCCATTTGGATGAGGGAAGATTCGTGGAGCCATTGTCCACTTATTATCATTTAAATGCCAGACGCCCAGGATCGAATTATTTTACCCCTGTTATGACTAATCACGAAGAGTCCTCTTATAATAAAGGAGGATCTAGACTGATTAATTTCGAAGATCATGATGGAGATAATAAGAAGAAATCAGATGACTTTGCTGGGAATAAAAAGGGTTATATGCCATTAGGGGTATCTAACTTGTAGTTTCTCACTTCTGTATATTGAATATGGTTTACTATTTGCTTATGGTAGATAGAAATATTTATTATGTTATCTTATATTGCTAGCAACGATTACTTGTTGTATTAAAATTACAGACAGACAAACAAGGAAAATGGATGAGTAGATATTGATTATTTATAAGTATTACCAGTACTTCCAAGACTTGTTTTCTCCAGCATTTGCTTCCTCTTTAATAAGATATCATATTCCTCCTGTTTCTCTAACTCATCCTTTAGCCTTGCAGCATATGCTTGGAGTCCCTCCCCTCTAACCATTCTACAACTATAAATAAATATCCAACTCTTAATACTTATATTGATTTCTTTCTCTAATTGCCTCCATTGTTTTCTTGACGGGATTTACCAGCTCAGGGACTGGAAGATTCATTTTCTCAGTTAGATATTTCTCAGGATGGAGATTTTCATGAGTAAGGTACATTTTATTTTTATCGCTAGCGGATTATGGCCTATAATAAAACAACCTTACGTCATTTGCTTCTTTCTAACTGGAGCATCTCTATATGTTTGGTCTAATAGTGATGAAGAAACATTAGTCCTAGAATTGCTCGTAAAGGATTTGTTTGAATTTTTTGATTTTCTGTATGAGACATAGCTGACTTGAGACTTCTCTGTCTTTTTTGTTTCAGGGATTTCTCCACCAATACTAGGAATCTCGTAATTGGGATTTCTAAGTTCTTCCATAGTCAACTTAGAGAATGTAAAGACTGCTCTGGTCTTGTCCAAACCTTTTTTGACTAAGTTACTGAGGCCTGGGAAGATAGTGACCAAATTATCAAAGATTCTGTAGATGAGGATAAATCCACTCTTGGTGTAGGGATTAACATTGGGCTTAGGTTCCTCATCAGGTTCGGGCTCTCTTTCGGCGAGGATACAAATTTGATCTAGGGAAATAAGTAAAATAGGAAAGAGATACCTTTGGCAAGATCAATGATAGGATAAGGAGAAAGACTGAATTGATATTTCTTGCCCATGACGACTCCTGGGAAGACTTTGAAGATTTTTTCAAAGTGATATAAGTCATAAGTTCTGAAATTTCTCTTGTTATCAAGGACAAAAGCCATGCCTGCTTCATTGACTTGAATGCTAACGATAGAATTGCCCTTGACTTTGTATACATGCTCGTATTTCTTGGTCTTAGAAATGTCCTGTAGATCATAAAGGTTGACCCCTCCATCCTTAGATCCAGTGATCAGCCTCCAATCTTCAAAGAACTCCATTTGTGTAACTTCGCTCAAGTGTCTGTCAAGAGCCTGCTTTTCTGCTTGGATTAGCAGATCATAGACCACAACTGAGCCATCAACCATACCAACAGCAAGGAAAGAAAGACTTTTATTAATAGTTGCGCATGAAATCGGATAAATTGTCATTAGAGAGGCTGACGGTTGTAGGGCTTCAACGTCGTTTTCAGGAACAGCCTTCTTATCCTTTCCTGGAAGGGCTTGAGTCTGATTTTGACCCTGAGGCTGTCCTTGATTTTGAGTTTGAGGGGTAGTTGTTGACTTTGATGGGGCGCTTTCCTTAAGGACTTCATCAATAGATCCTAGGTTGGATCTTGAGGATTCAGAACCTTTCTCAGGTTTAGGGAAGAGATTATTGAGCATATAGAGAGGGACATCATCCTTGGTAGGTGTTTCGAGGGTGTATGTTTCTATAAGTTTGTGTTGTTTCCAGACACAGACGATATTGGTCGTGATGTATGCAGTCTTTTCTATTCCCAATTGCTTCTTGGAGTTATCTTGGATAATAATAGAGCTTTGGCCGTAGAAGAGGAATGGGTAATACTTCGGAGGTTCAAGGTCCTCTGAGATGTCACCAGTTTCTGGGGATCGTTCAAACTTTTGATAAACTTGTTCTTCGTTTTGCTCAAACTTCTTTTGGAAGAACTCAGGAGGGATAGTTTTCTCAATTTCTTTCTCTTCTTTTCCTCCCTTGCCAGCTTTTTTAGCATCTTTGACTGTGGTAGTAACATTGTTCACCTTTTTCTCTTCTACAGGCTGGAGACCGGCAGGAACCTCTCCGAGGACCAATGCAAATAATTTCTCTTCAATATTCTTGTCAACTTCTGGACTCTTCAAGGCAATTGTCTTCATCTTCTTTAATTCCTTGACTTCACCTCCCAGACTGCCTAGACTGCCTGCAGCTAATGATCCTTTGGGGAATTCTTTGCTATTCACAGGGCTTATTCTCTCTGGAGTTTTGATCTGTGGGACAGGATTCATTCCAGGAACTGTAAGAGTATTCTTGACAGGGATTTTAAGGTTTATGGAGCTGGGCTCAGAAACTTGGGTTCCAGGAAGGACTGCAGGAGGGTCTGGGATTCTATAGACCTCTACACTTCCATTATACAAAATGACAGAAATATATCTTCCATCTGGGGCAAGTATGGATTTATATGGCATTTCTGATGCTTTTGTGCCTTCTGTAACGGCCTGAATGTTTCTTGCACAAACTATGGTGAAGCAGTGTACGGGTTTGTTATCACTTGTTCTCATTCTGTAGATATAGACCTCTTTATGGGCATGCAAAACAACAGAAAATGTTATCAGGTCAGTGTCTTCATATTTATGGGAAATAACACTAATTCCTGTGACTCTTCTCTCTGCAGCAATTTCTCTTTTGACAATCATATTTCTCTTGTTCATATCAAATATAGTAACATAGCCATATCTATCTCCTGCGAATAATAGGTTAGTTGGGTTGTAAGTAGGATGGGTCATGCAGGTTAGACCCTTAATATCAAAAAAGCTTCCTGGAGTGATTTCTTTAACTCGACCTATAGGTCATTTATAGTAGCAGGATTGAAGCTTTACCTTCATAGTTATGACTCAATTTCGCCTTTTCTATTTTCTCAATTTCTTCATTAACTTTCCCCAAGATAGTTTTATAAATGATCTTGTTGATCATCCTAACAAGTAAGAATATGGTCTTCAGAAAGGGTAGAATAAGACTGGAAATTCAAGTGATTAGTACCTGTAGGGTTGTGGGAGCTTGTCAAAGAGATGATCTGGATTACAGTATCTCCAGTCATTAAGGTCAGTTACCTTGTCTGTATTGTTATGGGTCTTTTTGATCTCATCCGGGGACATCATTGATTTCATTGTCTTGACTCGGCTGTTGGCGTCCTCGCCGAAAATTGTACTTATTCGAGATGTCTCGATGTTCATAATAAAATTAAATCAGCACAGTTTCAAATACAAACAGAAGATAAGATCAACATAACAATAATTAGTCCCTTAGTAGAGAAATGCACGACTCAGAAAAGCTATTGATCCTGAGGGTATGTTAGGAAATGTATCTGTTAGAACTTTTTAAGGTCGAAAAGAGCAATTCGAATAATCTAAATAATTTAAACAATAAATGCAGGACCTTATACAAAAAGATACTTCAGTTGTCTACAGCAAGCACCTGTCGAACTTCAAAAGTACATTCTCGAATTCTCCCTTAATTCTCTAGATAAACCTGGAGCTAATTCCAAATACCTCATCTTGCGCAACCTAAAAGCCCTCGTTGAACATGTATCAATCAGAAAAATTTCCTAATTCTATAGACCTGTCAAGATGCTTCAGAATTCAAGACGGCTACCGTGCTGAAGAGAAAGGCTCTTGGTCAATTAAAGCATACAATTGTTATCGCTGAAGAACCTATCAGAGAACACTTTGAATATATTATTAGAACTATGATCAAATTGTACACAAAGGAAGAAGGACAATTAGACGATGAGATTCGAGTTATAGCTGAACTTCTGGGAATTTTTACTGACTCTTCACTCTTCGTTCCCATTATGATAAAAATTCTCTTTGAAGAAGAAGCAGCTTCTGCTAGAACCATCAGCAACACTCTGGTTTGTTAATTGCATGCATTTTTAAAAGGAATAGGAATTATTCTCTTATGTCATAAAGAACGAAACCCCTGATTCCATCAGACAAGAAACTGACATAATAGTCAAAGCCCTTGAAGACATCGAAAATAATCACAAGTACTAGAGCATATATAGAGAATAAATCTATAGTGAAAACTTCGATATTATGAAAGCCGGATACATCCTCGTCAGCACTTTCCTGTCAGTTACTAGAGAATTGGCCTCTAAATACAGAACTCGTTTGTTTTCATATCTTCTGACCTTCCAATGCTTGCCTGATGTCAAGGGTCAATTGAAAGTAAGTCATAGGGTTCCTGTTATAACCATCTCAGACTGAAGTAGAAAAGAATATTGGGCTATTGGCCGAATTATGCGGATATAAGGATATTAAGGAATTATATTCTGTGGAAGTGGCTGCTATTATGAAGGAATATTCTGATACTAAGAACTTCAAAAGCTGGACTAACTACTCAAAGGAGAGATACAAGTTCGCCATTATTGTTAAAAANTGTGGAAAAGGAGTAATAACTTTTCTTCAAGAAAATCATCCTACTAGCTTGCTGACCATTTAGATATTGTCCTTGAAGTTCTCGAGAGCATGGTGTCCCCCAGCCACGCCGAACTCGAAATGAAGTAAGAATTAACTCTCCTGCGCTTATTTTTTCAGAATAGATGCTCTTGAGCTCGTCGAATTTTTGATAAATCTCCCTGAGCTCCATGAAAACATAGCCCAGAATTCCTTAAGAATAATGTCCAAGGTTCTGATTCCCTCTGCAGTCTGGAAGGCTGGCAAGCCCTATATTAAGATTAGAAAAGCTTCTGTCATTTGCATGATCAAGCTGATCAATTCTGGTCTCCTTAGTCCTGAAAATCTCTTCCAAGTAATTTTAGTAATTGCCTTCCTCAGTTCTAGTGTGTCTCTGACTTGAAACCATTGTTGAAAAGCTGTTTGAATGACGATTGGGCCCCAGATCTAAGATATACTTCTACAGTGTTCCTTGAAGCCCTATTCACATGCCTGAAGGACATTCTTCCTGATCTTGAACTCAAAGATTTATATCCACATCTTCTTGAAAGACTTGATGATGCTCAGGATTTAATTAGAATTGAAGTCACAAAGGCCATTAAAGCATTCTTCAAATGTAGTCAAGTATAATTGAACTGTCCTCAGTCTAAATTCTTAGCTCAAAATGTCACCTAGCACTTTGGAATACGTTGTGAGAACTCTCTTGATACATTTAGATGACCAAAATGAACAACTTCAAATTGCTCTTTTCAATGCTCTTAAGGAAGCTGCTGAAATCAATCCCAAGATCGTTCTTACTGAGGTAGATAATACCCTTATTTAAGCTCATTTTCTAGGCAAGAATTAGCGTAAAGAAGCAGAAATATCCTAAAGTCTGTGAGGAGCTGATTAGATGGATAGAAGAGACCCAGGAAGAGAAGATGAAAGAGATAGAGAAACAAGAGAAGCAAGAAGAAGCTGACAAAATTCAACCTGAATAAATAAATAAATAATTAGATAATAATAATTCATCCATGTTCATATAGAGCTTAAATGTTTTAATTTTAGACATTCTATATATAACATATTTGTCATAGCATGTATCTCTGCCTGACTTAACTAGTTCGGAAAATATTTATCAATTTTCTTTTCCATTGAAGTATTTCATAGTACGAATAATTCAAACATCCAAACGATTGAATCTTGAATAAAATGAAGTTACTAATAAAACCTCATTGATATAATCAACTAAATTCAAACTATTACTTATCTAAAACTCAATTACTTAAGACTCACTCTGTTCCTCATCAACATCATCTTCAGGATTGTATTCCTCATCATCCTCATCATCAACATCCTCATAATATTCCTCATCATCTTCAGATTCTTCCTCAGGCTGGATCATCTCATTGTAATTAACAACCTTAGCGTCCTTTAGGTCATTATGCTCCCACCTATGAATCTCTCCATTGAAGTTCGTTGTAATAACATTCTGAGAGAAAGGATGCCAGGCACAGTCCCTCATAACCTCATCCTTCAAAGTATCCAGACATGCGACCATTTGTCCACTAATTGTGTCATAAATACACATCATACCATTTCCAGACCCAGTGTAAACATATCTTTGCCCTGTTGTATGCACGGGAGAGAAGTGACATCTGATGAGGGTGCTTACAATGTAATGGCCCCAGAAGGTCATAAGTGACTCATCACATTTCTTCTGTTCGGCCTTGACCCTTTCAAGATTAGAGGCAGAGATTCCTCCATATCGGTAATCATATCTTAGTAAAGAGAATTTTTTCTTTTCAGTTGATGCCTTTCGAAGATCCCAGAGCTTCATACTCTGGTCCTTACTATTACTAATAAAGTACTTGTCATCTTCCCTAGAATCAACAGCCGTCAGCCCAGAAACATGTCCGTAAAATATTCCAACTGGCTGGTTATCCTTGAGAATACGAGTATCCCAAAGCTTACAAAGACCATCATCAGAACCTGAAATAAACACAGAAGAGGCCTTTTTATCCACATAGCAGATAGTATTAATATCGTCACTATGTGCAATAATGCTATGCTTGAGCTTATTACTCTCAATATCGAAGACCTGGATCGGGGCTCCTCTACTAATCTTTCCACATCCAGCGATAATCTCCTTATTATCTCCAGAAAGTTTCAGAGAAAAGATTCTTATCATGCTGTACCAACTAAACCCATACCCATCGTCGTCATTATCCTGGTCGGGCAACTTTAAATTGAACGTTTGGGCATACTTTGAAGTACTCACATCGAACATCTGAACCTTTGGGCCAAGTGTTGAATGGACCATGAATTTGTTGTCTGAGGAGATATCAGAGTCCGTAATAGCCCAGTTGATAGAGTGACTTGTGATAACTGAGCTGAGCTCGAGTTTATCATCTTCGGTAAATTTGAAAAAGGCAGTGCCGCTCTAAGACAATAAGACTAAAATCTGGGAAAATTACCTGAGAAGTTACTAAAAGAATTTTTCCATCGTTAGTGAATTTGGCATTGTAGACTCTACTTCCAAGGCCCTCGTGAGTATAAGTGATCTATTTGATGAGAAAAACAAAGATAAAAATTACTGTATTTGGTATTGCGGTCTGGTAAGCATGATCGTCTCTCCAATCGTCAAAAAGGTGACTGTAATCGTTTTTGTAGAGCTTGAGGTTTGAGAAATATTGTGAGCCTTTAGCTGGATTTCTTTTGTTCGATTTCACTTGCTTCCTATTTTTCTTTATTTCTTGATGAAAAGACTTTTTGATATGAATAACTGAGGTATAGTCCTCAGACTTGCACTCAAGGTTGTCCCAAATCTCGGGAGAAAATTGCTTGTCATAGACAGCAATGCTATCGTCTTCGTTATGATTTTCTTGTTCCATTTTTTGGGAAATAAAATTTGTCTTAGTCTATTCTATAATTCAACTTTTTAATACTTTGAAGTAAAAGACACAATAAGATTGTTTGGTGCTTTATAAATAGAATTCAGTATCTAAGATTTGAACCTTCGATATTCTTCAAGAAAAAGGCTGACAATCCTTTTGATGTTCTTGACAATTTTAAATCCAACATCAAATTCTTCATTATGATGCTATAGAGATGCTCAAAGCTATAGTCTTGAATGCCACTTCACTAGAAATTCCAAGAGCCACTAATTTTGATGAAGAGTAAATTATGTTTATTAATTCTTATATATATCAGTAAAGTGATACTTGTATGGGCAATACCAGAAGAGAGTTAGCTCTCAAATTAAAATAAACTTGGATTTTCAAAGATTAGGCTATTAATTAGTTTATGAACAATAAATGCGTTTCTAAGAGTGTTAAGTAAACCATAAAACATAATATTAATATTATTTGTTATTCATTTCAGGCACATATCGTATAGTTAATGAGATTCTTGTTTCTCTTTTATTCTCATCCACACGCTTATATTCCACTCCCTTTTCAATCTTAGGGTCCTTTAATACTTCTTCCTCAAGTTTTTTGAAATAATTTGTCTGCATCAAATTATCAACATTGGTATGAGTCACCTCAAGTTTATTATCTTCAGTCACCTTATAGTGAACCTGAATGAAATCGATCTTATTATCCTCAATACAGTGTAAGACTTCATGATAGGCCTTATCCGTAAATATTAGAAGACTTCTAGGCTCTACCAGTAACGTGCATAGGTAGTCAGAACTTTTATATGCTTGATAGTTCTTGAAGAATTCAAAGAAGATGGAAGAGCCTAAGCTGAGAATGACGACATAGGGATGATATAGAGGTCCATCTGTATGAGGCATTATTCCTATTCCGGCTTCGTATTCATTCAAAAGAACATGGTTTGTTTTCTTTTGTGTGATATGTTCATTTTGAAGGATTTCTGATATTTTCTCAAGCCAATCAGGCAAGGGTTCTTGGTTGTCAAGTCCATCTTTTGTAACATCGCCACCCCACTTTTGCAGTCGGCGATTTGAGTGAGCCAAATGATACCAGCGTTCCTTTGGCTGAGTGTATATTTGTGCGTTAAGATATTGGGCATCTTCTTCTGTAATGAAGTTGGGAATGTAATATACTGTATCTATTTTCGGCATTTTGTATTTTTCTAAGTCCCAGGAGAGATTTGGTCTTGAAGAAAGGTATACGTCTTTGAGTTTTTCGATGACAGCTTTTTTATCATCTTCAGTATTTTCCTTTTTAACTGGCGACTCGACTTTTTGTTGTTTTTCCTGTTTTACCTTGGATAATAATTTTGTTAACATTTTTGGATTTAAGACGAAAAAATTATTTCGTAGTTAAGTTAAGTCTGATTAGACAGATCAAGAATGATTACCAGAAAGATAGGATAATACGAAAGAAGAGGTTATATAAATACAGATATTTTAGTCATACTCTAAATGAAAAATATAACAGTTCTTAATATTCCTAGTTTTGCTGCTGGAATGATGCATTAAAAGATTGTTCATTCTGGAACACTTCATAAGGATTCTCTCCATAGTTATATTGCGGATTCAGGGGGGAGCTTGACATACTTTTAATATGTGGGTCTAGAGGCTCTCCTTGATCGATAGGCTCATTATCATAGACTACAACGTTATTTGATTTATAGTCTTTCCATAATTCTATCCAAGCAGGAAAGCCTGATGGGATGGCCCATCTTAGCCCTCGAGCTTCAAATTCCTGTTGCTTTGACTTGACATATTCTTTGGCTTCGTTGATCATCTGGGTTGTCTTTTTTTGCCAGTCCAAAGAAAACCTTATTAAATAGAGGAGAAAGCACACAAAGCATCCAAAAGTCAAACCGAAGCTTAGTCCAAAAGTTAATCCAAAATTAGTGTTTTTACTTGACACTGTAGTCACAGGAATGATTATGGACACAGAGACTATGACTATAACAAATGCAGTGATGAACCAGCATAATTTTCGGGTGTTGGGCCTCCCCTTTTCAACAATAGAATTTATTTTCTCCATATATTCTTGAAGTTCCTTCTCATACAAAAGCCCATCAGTCATTATAGGAGCATATTGAGATAGATCGAAACATTTTCGAAACCTGTCATATCTGAATACTATCACAGAATTCGTCGTGACAGGAATCATCATGAATTGTTGTCGCATGATACTGTCAAAATTTATATTTTATTTGAAAATAATTTTTTTTCAAATGACCTTATAATTATGGCAATAAAGTTATATTACTTCGTAGCACATATGATAAATTACTTTAGCTAATAAAAGAATATACATTACAGATCAAGACAATTTGAGTATTATATCAGCAGAAAAGTAAAATATATTCCTTGTGGAGTTAATCATTACTTAAATCGAGCTTGGAAAGGATATCTATTTTAAGTGTAGAGTCAGGAGGGCTATTGATTTCCATTTCTTGCATTCTAGTATGGATTTCTTCAAATCTAAATTGAGACGAATGATCTGCTTTGTAATCTTTCCATAATTCTACCCATAAGGGGAACTCTGGAGGAATGCTCCACCTTAGTCCTCTCGGCTTAAAGTCCAATCTAGTGTCAGCTATCAGTCTCTGGGCCTCAGATTTCATTGCAGAAATCTTAGCATGATTTTTTCTATTCTTCCTGAAAATACTATAGGCAACTATCATAAACACAACAAAGAGAATTCCAAGACTAACACCGAAAGCAGCCCCAGTGTTGAATCCATCAGCATTAACAGCAATAATTGGGATTACAATTGCGACCATTATAACTGCTAATAGAAATACACATAGGCATGCTATACTGCTCACATCCTTTGGCATATTGGTGTTAACAATGGAATTCAACTTCTCTAGAAAACTTTGTAACTCTGCTCGTGAGAGCTTCCCGTCTGTTGAGGATGCGGAATATTTGGTAAAGTCAAAAGATTTTATTTTGTAATTATAACGAAATACCAGCCTGAAGTCAGAAGTTGGAGGTGCGAATTCCCATGGATCGTATTTATTGAAAAACTGAGAGGGCGCAAACATGTATTGGTTTATTTTAGTCTTTTTGGTATAGTAAAAATGATTAATTCTTTATTGATTTTAAACCTTTATGTGAAGTGACGGCAGAGGGATTAAACTTATCCTATCATCTAGATTTCTAGTTTTTGTTTCAGGAAAGGTGTATGATGCTACGCTAATATATTTTATTAGAAGCGAAGCATATACTTCAAGTCATGTCTAAGACGAATGAATGGTAATTGATACAAGTCATTGGGCCTTTTAATTCATGTTTTAGGACTATTAGGGAACAATTTTCATCAGTAGGACTATAAATAGAAGATATTTATTACAGTAAGTTGTCAGATTATTCTACTTCAAATGGAATTAATCATTTTAAACGAAACTATCTTAGGCATGCATCATTCAGTAAATAAGATCTTTCTGATGGTCTCAGCTAATCTAGGAAAACTACAGTATTTCATATTTTGAATGGTAATTGACCTAAAATGCAGATCATTTAATTTTGTCATATTATAACTAAGAAAAAAAAAAATTGTTAATAGAAAATTCTTTGAATTTTGGTTAACAATAGGACAGCATGATTCAGGAGTTAGAAGGTATCAGTCTTTTAACTACTATTTTAAGATTGGTCTAAAGAAAGATTAGAAATTTCAAGATTTTACTCTAAGGTAGTATCTATTTTCTAAAAAAAAAGTTTATAGATCGCTTAAGGAAAACTATTGCTAAAGGGATGTGTGTATGGATTTTTCGAAGAATCCATTATAACGAAAACAAGTGATCGTTAAAGTGAGTATTTTTGTCTATGCAAATTAATTATTTAAATAACAGTTCTTTCAATTTAAAACTCAATTCATACATAAACACACTCTTCATGGAAAACTATGAGATCCTAGAGCACCTTGTCAGCGGATCTTTCGGGAAGGTCTGCAAGATTCGTAGGAAGAGTGATAATAAGATTTTGGTCTGGAAAGAGATAGAATATGGAAATATGTCAGAAAGGGAAAAGCATCAGCTAGTAACTGAAGTGAACGTCCTTAAAGAGCTCCGTCATCCTAATATTGTCCGATTCTATGAAAGAATAATTGACAAAAGTGCCCAAAAGCTCTGGATCATCCAGGAATACTGCGAGGGAGGAGATCTCAGTCAACTTATAAAGAAATGCAAGAAAGATAAAACCTATCTTGCAGAAGAAGTCATCTGGAAATTCTTTATGCAACTCATCCTTGCCCTACACGAGATCCACAGAAGAAAAGAAGGCAAAATCTTACACAGAGACATCAAGCCCGCCAATATCTTCTTAGATGCTAACCATAATATCAAATTAGGAGACTTTGGCCTGTCCAAGATCCTAACCGATGAAAAGGGATTTGCTTATTCAACTGTGGGAACCCCCTATTACATGTCTCCTGAACAAATTACTGATAAGAAATATAATGAAAAAAGTGACATTTGGGCCTGTGGATGTCTGCTGTATGAACTTTGTGCTCAAAGTCCACCTTTCGAGGCAAGTAATCAGCTCTCCTTGGCTCTCAAGATAAAGAGTGGAAAATTCGAGAGAATTCCCTCGAGGTATTCTAATGAACTTTTCAGGGTCATACAGTGGATCTTAACCAGAGATCCAGAGGCAAGGCCTTCTGTTGATGACTTGCTTAACATTCCCTCAATTTCTATGAGACTCCGAGAAAAGAGACTTAAGGATAGCAGAGCTATGCTTAAGAAAAAGGAAGAGGAAGTTCAGAAGAAGCTTGAAGAGCTTGAGGCGCGTGAAAAAGGGCTCAAGAATAGACAACTTGAGCTCGAAGAGAAGGAAAAGAGACTCTTAGAGGAAGAAAAGAGATTACAGGAAAAAGAACAAAAGTTAAAGAATACTACCACCTCTTCTAGTGTGACAATGGGCCATTCTAGAGATAGAGGTAGCATGGACTTTGGAGAATACTATAAACCCAAGGGAGTGACTATCAACTATGGAAAATACCATCCATCTTCTTTGGCTGACTTAGGAAAGGATGATAAGAAGGGCGGTGAGAAAACTTTTGATAAGACATTTAATAATTCTATCGATAACTACTCTATCACTGACCTGCCTAGAATGACTCGATATAATTCCAGAGTTGAAGAGACAACTATGAGTGAAAACTATCTCAACTACGAAATAAACAATATACTTAAGGATATGGATAAAATTGTAGCTCGTAAACATGGAATATATGATGAAAATCCATCGACATTCAGAGGAGACTCTCAGGATACTGCTCCCAGTATCAGCTACGAGTTCCATAGTCAGCCTTCAATTGGCAAAGTTCTATAATAACAATTAACTTCCCTGTATAATTCCTGTTATTTACATATTCTAGATGGTTATCCAATTCCTAGACGGAATTTGATAGTAGTCACTTATTTGCCTTATTCATTTGAATCTGCACGCACCATCTTGTTTGTTTTGTATTTATTTATTTCATCTCAATAAACTTTGAATTAAATATGTCTCTGGGAATTACATCCAACCCAGAGGAATCCTCTAATTTTTCCATCAAATCTGACAGAGTCATAGAAATAAAAGACGGATTCTCAATAATCAAACCCTTTGCTGGAAATAAAATTGCTACCTTAACCTTCAATAGACAGAAAATTATCATATATGATGAAGATTTTCATGAAATTGCTCAATTTACAGCTACAAGAGACATAGAAAAATCCCATATTATCACTAACACAGAAATAACAGCTTTTGAATGTCTAGGAAAAACATGGAGGGTTTTGGTCTTTACTTCTGATAATTATTTAAGGCTAGTCCATATCGGACTAGCCCAGCCAAAAGAATTATTGAGATATAACTTGCAAAAATTCGGATTATCTAGTGTGTTATTCTTAGAGAAAAATCTTTTTTTGACAACTGATTCAAAAGAAAAATTTAGGATATGGAATTGCCTGAACTTTAAGATGGTATCGACAGTTAATTGCCAGAAGAAAGGCCCACCTGTCTCTGCAATTGCGTTCAATTCAAAAGAGAAATATATCGCGATTAGCTTTATTCAGGATTCAGTGATATTATTTTTTCACTTGTACAAGAAAAACTTTGTGATAAAAATTGATCTACAAAGGAGAGGCTTGCATAGAATAAATTTCTTTTTCCTGAGAGAGTTCTTTATTGGAGTGTTAACGCTATCAGAAATTGGAATATGGAAGCTAAATAATAAAAAAGAATATGAATATCAAGGAAAGGTCAAAACTGAGGGTGCTCTAACAAAAGATACTATAATATCAGAAAAATTTGGATTGTTGGCGAGTATAAAGAAATACATCAGACTCTACAATGTTCCAGATGGAACATTGAAAGAGTCAATTGAACTTAAAGCTGGCTTTGAGCCTGGAAAAATATTTTTTTCTTCAAGCAGTAATAAAATTATTGTTCAAAATCAAGCAGGGAATCTCGTTAATATTATTGAAACTTAAGTTGTTTGGAAATTTTGTTAAAATATTTAGTCTCAAGAAATTTGATGGTTTAGGTAGTGAAGGAAAATGGGATTTTGCGATAAAAAATCTACATTCTTCAGACAAATTGTATAGAACATGTGAGGATCTTCATATTCATGTACTTGATACTAACACTCTTTTTTTCATTATGATGCTAATGAAGTTTTATTAGATACAGATTCAAATAAATTTTAATATCAAGGAAGTCTTAAATCCAGATATGGACAGCAGCCTAAAAGGAACTTTAAATCTTGACTTGGCCGGAAATGTCATTTCAGTAAGAACTTTTTGATTGTTTGTTATTGAAAGTCTACTGGATCATTGGAAGGAACAAAGATTGCCCCAACTATTATGAGAATGCTTGAAGAAGCCAATCTACTTCTTACAAATGAGAGCTCACCCACTTTCAAGAGAATTACAGGTATAGTATTCAATGAAAGCATCTTAGTTTCAATAGTTACCTTCAAGGAATATGAATATCTCATAACTTTGGATAAAATGAGCATCTATGTCTATGTTAGAGCCAGAAACAAAGAAGAAAACTAAACATAAATAAGTTTTTCTGAGTAATAGTGAGATAATGTATTATACATCTCTGTGCTTTACAGATGAGTATTTATAAAACCGGTCCACAACCTTGTGAGATCAAAAAACTAAAATTGGATGACGTAATCACAGGAATATACTAAAACTCAAGACTCTACTCTTCCAACATTTCTACAGTTCTTGCCATGAAGGGTAGAGAAATTATATAGTAGAAGACTGAATATCCTTGGTTCAGAAAAAAAAAAAAATTACTAAGGAGGATTTTGCAAATATTAGAATAGAGAGCTTGAAATTGAGAAAATATACATATTTAAGTGAATCATTTAGAATAATCAGAAAGCTTCTTTTTGGAATGTTAGTTCATTATGACAAGAGAGGAGTTAGCTTAAGAAAGTAACAGAGCAATTTTTTAAATTTATTGAGTCTGAACTTCTTATAAATGTCTAGCACCAATATAAGTCCTACAAAAGAAGAGAAAGTAATATTGGCCTTAAATCACAAATAAAAATAGCCTGAAAATCCTCCAGCAGAAGAAAAGAAAGAGGAGGTAAAAATTGAAAATAAGCAACAATTAGAGAAAATATTAAAAGAGGCAGGGATCAAGTTCCTTGGAAAGGTAATTATAGATATCAAAAGTCAATATAATTCAGCCACCTACTGAAATCATGATGGAAAGTGCCAAAAAGGGGCTAGTGGACGTTATTAGATATCTTGAATCTCCATCATCTCCTTTAACTTATCAAAACAGCGTATCAAAAAATGTTTATATAGTGATTTGTAGTTAGGTGATACCCTGCTACATGCTGCTTGTAAATATGGGCAGGTGGAGGTCGTTTCAATGTTATTAGCTCGTCTCATTGATGCGAATGTTACCAATAAAGTTGTTATTTGGAGGAAATGAATTGACTTGATTAGCTTGGAGAGACAGCATTGATGCAGGCTGCAGAAGAGGGGCATTTAGAGGTCATCCAGCTTTTGGGAAAGCTCCCAGAATTGGAAATAGACGCTCAAGATATAGTAAGATTTTTGAGAAAATATTTGTAAGATTAGTTTGGAGATACAGCTCTTCACTTCGCTGCTCGCGAAGGAAGAACTTCAGTTGTAGAATATTTAATAAGAAAGTATCCAAGAATAATAGACATAAAGAATAAAGTAAGCTAAGATACGAGAAAAGCTAAGAAATGTAGCAAGGATACAATGCTTTGTTTTATGCAATGGAGAACAACCAGAAGGACGTGGTTAAGTTATTAGATAGAGAGGGAAGCTTTTTCGCCTCTCAAGCTACCTCGGGGTCTAAACTCCTTAGTAATGAATCATAATTCTCTGAGTGTTTCTTCCTCGCTATACTCTATACTTTACACTGTAAACTTGATTGATTGTAGTCAGGATGATTGTAAAATCATATTATACAGAATAACAAGTTTTAAGAAGAAAGAGAGATCGCATAGGATCTCCAATAAATCCTTAATTATTTGGCAAAATTGGGTCCACAATTGGCTTCTTCTTTGTTAGCTCGAAAAAGTGATCTATGTCATGGCTAGTCTTCCTTTTATGGAAAACAGGAGTGGGGTTGGGATTGGGGATCTTGATAGTGTTGTTGATGTTCTGGTAAACTTCTGAATAGATATTTTCCACACTGGGGATAATCTGGTCATTAGCTTTTCCATACATCGACATAGGCGGTGCTATAAAAGGGTTAAAGTTAGGCAACAAGTTTTGATTTAAATTTGCATCTGAACGGAAGAAGGAATTTAAGCTGAGATTCTGTTGAATGTATTCATTTGAGCCTGGATAGAAGAAGCTATTGTCGAAGCCGTTGAACTGATAGTTGTTGATAATCGGACCCATTATATTGAAATTGTTAAACTGCATATATGGCTGGTAGGTTGGTTGAGCTTGAAAAGGATTAGGATAACCATTGTAGTATCCATTGAAATACCCGTTTTGCATGTTTTGTACGCTTTGTATGTTTTGGATAGGGTATTGGGTCTGTAAGTTAGGAGGAATGAAATTTTGATTTATGTTCGGAGGGACTATATTTGTAGGGTAGTAGGTATTAGGATTAGTTTGATTCACATTATTGACTTTGCTATTACTATTAGTAACATTGGGATTGCAATTATTTGAAGGGTTCTGGTTATTTACATTTTGCTTTTGGACATTTTGAGCCATGCTTTGCTTGTTATTCTTTCTCTGAGAATTCAAAATGTAGGCATGACAGTCTTTATCCAATTTTGGCATCCTAAGAAATTAAATGCATTTTTCCTGTTTTTACTCAGAGATTTTACAAGGGAGTGGTTCTGATGTGAAGTATTCATGGGCTAAAGCTTCATCAGCTGTAATTCTAGTTTCAGGATTGAAAGTGAGCATTCTGTCCAAGAGATCAAGTGCAGTTGACTCGATACTAAAGATTTATTTTAAGATGAAGAGTGATTTACTTTTTCTTTTGAGTTTTCATATATTGACGAAGTTGCCTTGTAAACTTTTTCTTGGGCATCATATTGGGGTAGTAAGGCAGATTTTTATGTCCAGGCCACTCAGCCTCGGTGGGGATTCCGCATTTCTCACAAATCATTTGAAGCTGATCCGGAGTTTTTTGAGCTTATAAATTAAGAAATGGAGAGGTGTTAAATACCTGGAAAAAGAGCATGACTTCTTCCCAAAAGTAGCTCTGCGAAAACGCATCTATTAATATAGGAATGTTTTCCGAATGATATACCCCAAGGCCCACATATCGATTTTTGAAGTGTACTTTTTGCATCCAAGCAGAAGCTCGGGAGCTCTATACCATCTAGTCACGACTCTTTGTGTGAGTTTTCCTGTGAAATTAGGAAGAACTCGCTTAGCTAGGCCAAAGTCAGCAATCTTAACTTCTCCTTTGTTGTTGATGAGAATGTTTGCACCTGATGAGTTAAAGGGTGGATATCGGTAAACGAACTTTTAATGTCCCTGTGGATGATGTTCTTTGAATGTAGATAGCTGAGACCCTCAAGCATTTGTTTCATAACGCATTTGACTTGAGGAGATGTCAATTGACATGTTTCGATTAATCCGAGCAGTTCATGCTCCATATATTCGAAGACGAGGTAGGTGGAAGGCTTCTTTCTCTTGCTGTCAGGTTCCGGTGCTAAATGGTTTTATTTCATTTGCGAATTTTCCATACTGTTGGAGATAACGACATCCAAGAGCTTTATAATGTTTGGATGATCACATTGTTGTAACAGGCTGATTTCTCGCAGAGCTGTGATTGGAAACTATGTAGAGATTAGACATGTTCTTTGAAACAAATGAAGAAAAAGCGTTAGTTTATAGAAATTGGCAGAAAATGCTATCAAAAAGAAAACTCAAAGGTTACCCCTTCCGTTTCAGTGTCATCTTTAATCTTCTTCAAAGCGACAAACTTATTGGGATCGGCTCGGACTTTGGCTTTGTTGACTTCGCTATTGTAAGTTAATATCTGGGAAATTTATGAGAGAATTATGTGAAATCAGGAAAAATAAGGAATGGAAGTTTACCCATAAGTTCCTGAACCAACCTTAGCAATCTTCTCATATAATTTATCAACGTCCCCACATGACCATTGGGACATTTGAGTTCTTTCTAGAGTGTCTTTTTCTTGCATTTACTGTAGTTTAGATTATTAAAAACTAATCTGATCCAATTTTCGAAACCTTAATATACACGTTTCCTTCATAAAATGAGCAGAAGTTATATAGGAAAATTAAAACTAAGTAAACAATACAACAAAAACTCAATTCTATCACTTTCCAGCCTCGAATACTTTACCCTCGAATTGCTTTAAACATTCTCCTCCATTTACCGGATCGTAAGTCACCATATAAAAGTTACCATCATGGCCAATTATGTACAGAGAATTGGTGTCCTGGCCAAAGGCCAACTTGCTTCGCCTATCAGTGGCCTTAAACTGAGCGAAGCTCCATTCAGAATCAAAGTATGAACTGAATACTTTCATAAAAGATAACCTATTACTTAATACATTTTGACCATTTCTTTACTTTGACTTTGAATTCTTGGCAACTTGGCCTTCACCATCCTCACTATACAAATCACAATTTGAATAATTGTTTTCTTACTCTTTTCCTTGCAAGCTAAAAATGTGGATTGTGCAGGTGTCACTAGCTGTTGCCAACCACTTAGAGTGTTTGTCGAAGGCAATTGAGAAGATCTGAGCATATTCTGAACCTCTTCTGAGTTCATGAATCAATGTTCCATCTTCAGTGTTAAATATTCTAATAAGTGTTCCCTGAAATTGAACATTTGTCTCGCTATTCCCTACCTTTTCTGAAGCAGTGGCAAGCTTTTTTCCTTGGAAATCTAACTCCATACAGCCGATCTGAGATTGATGTGCCTTGAAGGAGATGGTTTTCTTAGTGTCTTTGTGTTTTAGATTGAAGATATTCAAAATTACCATAACAATGAATAGCAACATGTCCAACATCTTTAGCAGGGCAAGCAAGCACAGTAGATTGAGGGTCATTGCTCAAAGAGAACAATCCTGTTGTTTGATGATGAGAAAATAAACACTACCTTTAGGATTTTTTACAGTCTCAATATGGTCGAGCAGCTTAATGTCAGAAAAGTTGTATACATAGATCTTATTCTCCAGTACCACAATAATCTTGTCTGCCTTCAGTCTGACGCCCTTTACATCTGTTCTGAAACTTAGCTCAGCAATGCACTTGGCTTGATGGTCATCCCAGAGCATAACCTTGTTTAAGGGGTATTTAGGAGAGTTCCCTCCTCCAACAAGGGCCAAGATATTGCATCTATACAACATTTCGACAATTCCAATTCCTCCACCGAGTTCTGTGTACTTTTAGAGTGTTTTCCTATGACTTACCTCTAGAAAAAGTCTCTTTGAATGGACTTGTGGAAAAAATTTTGAATCCTGTTTGTGTACCGATGGCAAAACAGCCTATGGCACTCGAAAATAATTCGTAAGGGCTTACCTTGATCTTGATTAAAGCTGGTGTATAGAATCTCGGAGTCTTTCACTGAACTGACCATTCGCACTTCTTTTCGAATACCTCTTAATAAATCTTATTGAATATATAATATTGTGATCTTGATACAGTTTATATTCAGATGTCACAGAAATTAACAGTCACCTCATTCGACCAATATTCAGCATTCTACTCTCTGATCTTCTCCGGTTCTCCTATAATTTTATCTTACTCACTTTTAACTTCACACTAGCAATATACTCGATATTAGGCCGAATAAACTCCTAAGTTCCTTTTAAATTTAAATGTTAACAATCATCTTAAGAATATGAGCCAAAGTTATTCGACAATAAGTGACAGAAAGAAGGTACAACGATCCTGTTGAATAATAATCTGCTTAGAAAAGCGTAAGCGAAGCTTCTCGGCTTGTGCCCAGGCTCTTAAAAAAAGGCCCTCCTTCCATTAGATACATAACAGTAACATGATTAAATTCATTTCCTAATCGAAAGCTCTCTCAAGCTATGCTCGAATTCCCTCAGCATTTTGAGGAAAACAAGATCTCCATTGTCCAAAAATTTGTCTCTCAAATAGACGAAATCCCCAAAAAGTTCCGCAATATTGAAACACTCTATCTGAGTAATAATAATATCAGGTCCCTTGACGGCCTTGAGCAATTCTCTAGATTGAAAAATGTCTCTCTAGCCCATAATGAAGTAATTTCCCCCATGAAAACAAATTTGAGTGCCTAGATTGACGATCCTTCAACTTTGCAAATTTTAGAACTTGTTCCTACGATCGAAGTCCTTAACTTGAATGGAAATCCCATCTGCAAATTACACAACTACAGAGATCTAGTCATATCCCTCTTGCCAAACTTGAGGATGTTTGACGGAAAGGTATCAAGCTCCTTCAAAAGTTTACCGTTTAGAATGTTACATCCGAGGAGAGACATAGAGCTGAAGTCAATTTGAGAACTCAGAGTGGGCTCTTGGATGTCATGCTGACTAACTACTGTGAACTAATAAAAATTAATGACTTTTTGAAGAAGCTTGAACTTCATAAAGAGCTATTGACCGTTGATGATAGGTTTGTTAGGAATTTGATCTCTATTGATGTCAACAAATGGAGGAAAATGTACAACTATGAGCAATATATCGACAACAGATTTAAAAGTTATTTGAAGGCAAACCTCCTGAATGATATCAATACCCTCAAAACCGAACTACAATTAAAGTATATATTATAAAGAGTGTTCTTGATCTAATAGAGACGACGAAAATGAAGTCGCATTTTCTGAGCTCATCCTCAGACAGCAACAAAAGATTGCAGAGCTGACATATAGAGCTGAGGAAATTGCTAAACAAATTGCCCAAAGGTACAGAGCTGAAACTTCAAGAAGAGAAGCAACGGAACCAGGATCAGTAGCATAATTCCTCTATTGTCCTTATCATTTAGGATACAAAGAGAACTTTAACAGCCTCTCCAAGTCTCAGCAGAAAATCAAGAGTAACATTTTCTGACTCTCGTCCAGGGTACATGAGAATAGCTCTA
>Ga0065720_1019115_pt1 | contig 36905 bp, 34 predicted proteins | sample Thericmetagenome_FD_59107 | JGI IMG/M metagenome (GOLD analysis project Ga0065720, IMG submission 59107) | Thermophilic microbial communities from the Joint Bioenergy Institute, California, USA of rice/straw/compost enrichment - eDNA_2 v2... | ecosystem: Engineered > Solid waste > Grass >... | reverse complement strand
GATAAACTCTATTGCTATCCCGAGAACTCATAAATATTTATTATTTAATTGCACAAAGAAGGATTCGCTTAGATAAGTTACATAACATAGATAAGAATGATAGCTATGAAAATATCTGATTAAGTTCTGAACTAGAAAGAGAGAAGGGTAATTCATTGTGATTATTTTGGTTCTCTGCCATAAATAACAAATAATCAATTCTTCCATTTAAATATCTCAAACTTCCACGCAATCCGCTTATCTCAGCCTCTAAACCCCATAACCTACCTGCATAATTATAAATATTTTAATAATCCCATACCTAAGAAATTCCATTGTCTCACTTCAAGCCTATCAAATTCCATTTTTAGTATCTGGGCTTCTTCCTCGATTCCCTGAGAATAGCTCGGCTCGGCTAGTTGTGTGCAAGGTATAAACCTTGTGGGCTGATTGATATAATCCCCAGAAATCGCTATTTATCTTATTTCATTAATGTTAATTAGTACCACTCTTTTGAGTTTGAATATAATTCTCCTCATACATAGGTGCTTCCCCAAAAAGCTTAGCATGATCTTTACTGTTTGTTTTCTGGGTCTCCTCTAACAGCTCTTCATCGGCGTTATTCTTTCCGCTTTCAGATTCTTCATCTATAGTATAAAGGACACCTTCAAAATTCAGTTTTCTTCTGTATTGCCCATCTGGCGGAGGATAATTAGGATCATAATATGGATCATCACTATAATTTGTGTCCCCTTGATAGCCAGACTCAAACTGGTTTGTCTCAATATAATCATCCTCCGGATAAATCTCTTGATCTGCAGTTTGATAATACGATCCACTGACTATGTCTTCACTCTGGGTTTTGAAGAGATTTGTCTGTAGTTGATTATTCGCTCTGGGAACTGAGAGAGGAAATTGAGGTTCAGGATTAGAAAAAGAGCTAAAGGAACTTGATTTATTTTCTTTAACTTCTGTCTCAAAATTCTTCCCAAAAGTTAGTTCACTATGCTCTGAGGACATAGTTTGAGGGGCTGATTTGCAAAGCTTGAGAAAATCTTGGAAAGATGGGAGAGAAGTATTAGATCCATACACCTTAGGGGTAGAAATAGTCCCTTGGAAGGTAGAGTTAATTTGTAAAGTCTTTGAAGCAGAGGCTATGTTGTTAAAAGATAAATGAATACTCGAAGGAGGGTGATCTCCAGAAGCTTGAAAACTTGGTGGCAACTGGTGTAATATTGAGTTACTTTTCGATGAGAATCCTCCTAACTCTCCCAAGATATTCTTGCCTTTGATGCCAGTCTGAAAAGGAGTTTTCAAAACATTCATTGAGAAATCAAGAGGGTACTCATTAGACCTCATAGTAGACCGCATCATTCCTGGTGTTAGTAAAGAAGTTCCCCATGTATCATTAGGATGATCCAACTGAGACTCTTCTCCCTGAAAGTGAGCAGTTTCATTGTCTTGTTCAAGATTGACATATTCATCTAGTAATTCAGGTATAGGTCCTACCTCTTGCTTCAAAGTTTCATCCTCGATAACATATTCATCAACAGTAAGATTGGGAAGCAAGGGACTTCTGGTACTCCTACTATTTTCAATCAAATGATCAAAGGACTTGTTAAGAAGGCTTTCTGTTGAGGGAGTAAAAGTCAAGAGATTCTCCTTGTGGGAAGAGAAATTTGGTCCTGGTTGCTGACCTGTCACAGCCTTTTTTGAACCTGAGAAGAAGTGAGAGAAACTCTTTGCAACAAAGGGTGGTGGCTTCTTCTCGCTAAAGCTAACTCCGAAATTGGCTTTCATGTCTAATTTTCAAATTATTCAATTCCATTTGCGTCTAAATAAGGGCTTCATTTCACTAAAAATTGCTCAATTTTATCTAAAATTTGCTATAAAGTGAAATTGAAATTTCAAGTTTTTGGACAAGGACTTTTTGGTATGAAAGTGTACTGTACTATTCACTGCAGTATGAAAAAAGTTATAATCAACACCAGAAAAATTACAATAAAGATGGATCGAAAAAGAAGAATAAATCTACATGATTTGTCTTAAGCAAAGGCATACCCTCTCATGCGTGGTGATATATCATCTTTATCATGTAGATATTCTTCCAAATCTTCCACGAAGGTCGAGGCGGTAACTGACATTTTTGTATGCTTGGTGTGAACTTCTAACAACAAGACAAAGCTCAGCAAGGTTCCAAACTCGCCGAGAATGTATAGGATCTCAATCCATCTAAAGTCACCTAAATCTTCCAAGGAATATAAAATAGAAAGGTCTAGATCGTTCACGATCCAAGAGTTGCGAATGACCGAAATCTCGAATATTGCTTTCATCAGGTAGCAGATTAAAGAGGTGGCCATCAGGACGATAAATCTGTTCTTAGAACTTATCGTAAATTGGCCCATCATGCCTTTAGCTTTTTCATATAATCTCCAAGCTTGGACTGTGAATATAACTACACTGATGAAAAGAGCCACTTGGATCATGATTAAGAGCGCAATCACATATTTGGTAACCTCGGTTAGGAGGTAAATTGCTCCCAAACCAACTGACAAACTATAGACCAAAATATTTACAACGACATAATATCGTTGGAACAAGGCAGCTTTTCTTTCCATTGTTTCAGAGTCTTCTTCAAAACAACTGTACAGCTGCTGCCAGAATAATGCGAGATCCAGGGCCAGACTGATTATTAGTATCGAAGGGAGCACTTCACAGACAAGATAGAGGATTCTTTGCACAAAAACCCCTTCTGAGAAGAAAGAAAAGGCTCCATTCAGTTGAGACATGAGTTGAATACTGAAGCAGAGGGCAACAAGCACATAAGCTGTAATTTTTGATCTGGAGAGCTTCTTTTGAATACCGGTCAAGCGTCCTTTTCTAAAATGCTTGATTATGCGATATACACAGAAAGTTATCAAGCTGAACTCAGTTGCAATTAATACGAGGGACAGAGGGGAGAAGTCGGCAAGAGACATTGTCAAACGAAAATTCTAGAGTTTTTATATTTTCTAAGATAAAACTGAGATTCTATTTATATTTGCGCAGTTCTTTGAAAGTTTGAATCGGTTAAAATTTTATTGCTCAGAAGGAAATAAATTTATCCTACTCTATTTGAGGACGATCTTTTCTGGTTAGATTTTATTGCAATAACTGAACTTCTGATATACTGATACCCGACTTATCTACAGTAAGTCTAGATTTATGAATCTTATTGAAAGCGGGTTCTAATACAGTATGCTTTGATTCAATAGCCTTTAACTTTTCCCTCTTTTCTATTAGACATTTTTCTTTCTAGAAAGAACTTTTCATCCTAATCTGGAGAATATTCGATCCCTTCATTTGCGTCAATGAAAATCCATCTTTTTATCACTTATACAAAAGACTGATGCATTAGTCCTCTTATAAAAGTCCTTTACAAAACAAATTGAAGCTTAACGGAATCTTAACAAAGTAATATATGAGGATTCCCTAGCTCTTACTTCAACCAAGGAGCAAAAAAAGGATACATTCAGGACTTCAATATAAGAAGATTAGCGTGCATTACTTTGTAACAGCTAATCATGCTTCCAGTCGAGAAGGCAATTGAAAATTTAATAGACTTTGATGGAGTCTAAGGGAAAATATGATGCTATACCATGAAAATTATTAATGTACATTTAATCCTACAAAAGAATGCGTCTTCATGTCAAATCACACCCAAATATGCAAAGCCTAGTTCCAAAAAAAAACTCAAATTTATTTGTCAGTTAGTTAGCAACTAGAGAAACTTCATGATCAATATTATACATTCTGATCATAGTTTACCATACCGACTAAAGTAAACTTCACTATCATGGTCAGTCTTTCATGGATTTTCAATTTCATGCTACAGCAAATAGACTTTGGATGTTCCAATTAGCAAAAAATAATAGAAATAACACATTCCAGACCCTCTGATCAAGTGAGATATTAGGCAGATTTTTAGGAGGTTGTAAGCACTCTTGAGTTTATAAATGCCATCTATCGGGTCGTTGACATATATCACCTTCCAAACTTCTTCTTTAGTAGGATAGTGTATACTCCTGTGGATTCCTTCAAATTAAACACATCATTTAGTATACTATATATTACCAAGTTGCGTGTCAAGAAGAGATGCCCTTCTTAAATGGTAGTAACTGGATCTTCAGAAGACATGATCGAAAAATACGATTTAAATCTTATTGTATTAGAAAATATCTAATGAGGGGTTTCTTTAAGCTCAATTCTTCCTTTAGATTTTTTATGTTTACGAGCATTTATTTGTTTCTTTTCTTCCCCACTGGTTTTTTATTTTATTTTTTTTTAAATAAGATTTTTGCAGAAAGTCTCAAACTGGCCTTTATCTTTTAAAGGTACTGACCCCTAGTATGGCACAGTCTTTAAACTTCTTAATAAAAAGGAAGTTGCAATAATGATACTAAATTCCTCAACATTAATTGACGAAAATTTGTACAAATCAGATACCATAATAATAACCCCAACAAATTAGAAAAATACGAAAAATAGAACTATTAGAGTATTCACACTCTATTTCCTATATTCTTCGCTGTCAAAAGAATCTAATCTCTCTATAAATTGCTTTGTTTCGATTACTTGGCTCAAGAGTTCATCTGACTGCTTTAAAATCTCATCGACAAATTTATTCTCACTTCCATTCTTAGGAAGGTCCAATTTAAAATCAAAAGCTCCCTTCTCCTTTGTAACAGGAGATGGACTCTCTGGGCTATCATCACTTTCTTTAGTTTCGAGAATGGATTTTCTTTGAGGCTTTAGTGCAAAGTTAGATTTAACTTTATTCATTTCACCACCTCTCTTACTAGGAACAAATGAAGCGCTTCTCTTTCTGTTCTCGTCTCTTACAGAGCCTCTACCTTCTCTAGTAGATTCTTTATTGAGCATTGAAGTTAGTTCATTTATCTTTTTAGCAAGGTGTTCAGTGATCTTAACGGTTGAGACCATCTGCTTCCTTCCCTCTGGATCATAAATGTCGAGTTCGATATTGGTCTCTTCAATGATTTTCTTGTAATTGGGTCTTGGAGTTAGACTGTCGAATCCAACAGCTGCTCTGAGGGCAAGCTTGTCATTATCATACTGAAGATCCTCATTCTTCTTCCTCAACTCGAGGACCTCTTGTCCAATAACTTTTAACTTGAAGATGATTTTATCAAGAACATCTTTGAAGGACCTCATCTTGTCCTTCATTTCTCTGATTTTTCCACGAGACTCCTCTGTCTGCTCCAGTATTCTTTTGTTCTCATTTTCGTAGTGTCTGACGAGAGCCACCGATTTTTGAACCTCAGCAACCTCGTGGTCATATTGAGCCTTGACTATACTATTTTCTTCCTGAACTTCAGCTAATTGGTTTGATAGCTTTGAATTCTCAGCTTTGTATTCTGTAAGCTATAACACTTACTAATTTAGTCTTCTGATCTACCATTTTCATAAGATTGTCTATTTCATCCTCCTTTGCCTGTAAGACTTCTCTTGCCACAGCCTGAGACAGCTTCTCCCTAAGTTCATTGATTATCTGATCCTTTTCCTGACACAATTTGTTCAATTCTAAGTGTTTATGTTTACATATGGCTCATCTTACCTTGTATCTTTATCTCATATGCATTCTTTGGCATTCTTTCTCTTGCATATCTCCCTGTGATCTGTCTCAGCAAGGCTTGAGTCAAGCTAAAATATGGAATTCCTTCTTCAGAACAAATCTGCATGATACGTTCTAATTTATCAGGATGCAAAATATAAAGTTTACTTAATTCATCATTTTGCGTGTCCATGATATCCTCCTCATATGTTTTCATGTACTTGGGATTGACAAAGAGCCCCAATTTCAGGATCTTGATAATTATATCCATGAGTTCCCTCAAAGAGTTATCCTCACGATGACTATACATAAGACTCAAGTATAGGGGTTATACTCATTCAGCAACTCAAGGCATTTGATAATCTTCTTCAAATCGGTCTTGGACGGGTAAAGGATATCATCGGAAGAGTCCTTATATTTAAGCAAAGAGATCTTAAGGTCTGTTATTTTTTCCCATAGAGAAAACTATAGCAATATAACTTATATCGCATGAAATCTACCTTCTTTTGGGCATCAGCCTTTTTGATATCGGCTCTTGTACTTTGTGGCATTGTTATCGGGATCTCAATTTTCTTAGTACTCATAGGACTCAAGGTTTCAGATCCTGATTAATCAATATGGAAGACTCTAAGCTTACTGAAATCAAGAGAGGAGTTGGTAATCAAGGGCAAAACGGTCCTTTGATTGAGCTTATATGAAGTGTCTCTGAGAGAGCTAAGCGGATCTTTAGGAGAGGACTTGGTAATTGAATTCAATTTCTGTTGGAAATTCAGGGAAGTTCTGTTAATATTTGTGTGACTCCCTGGGGATAATATATCAGGAGACTCATCTAGTCTTCTCAAGTCAGCGAGAGGAGTTAAGGTCTTGTTCATTGCACACTAATTTTATTATCTCTTCCAATATTATCTATATAAATTATTGTTTAGTTAAAACTTGTCCTATTGCTCTAAAGCTCTCCTTAACTTTCTCTTTTCTTTGATGCCGGAATGCAACAAAAACTGATTAGCATATAGAATTTACTAATAGAACTTCTTAGTGGGGCTGAGGCATTCAGCAAACCTCAATAAAAGAAAAATGAAGTTAGGAGCCTCATTGAGCTATCTTTTATAAGAATTATACTTATCAAACTCATATTATGTAACAGCACCTGAGATCATAAACAGGCTGAGTTTCTGTTAAATCTATAGAAATTTCTTTTGAGAGTTTCAATTTCTAAACGCGTCCTATATAAAAATTTAAATCTTTCCATGACAGACAAACAGGAAAAACTAGTATCTTTTGATCATATAGACCTCGATAATAAAGAAGTAAGAAGCCCCTTGGCTTCCCATAATGACTATTATAGGAGGTGATTAGTGCACTCAAAAGAAGCTTCAACATCCTTCAAGAATCCAATATAGTTGCTAAGAAAAACGCTATAAAGGGTGTATATGAGTTTTTAGAGTCATCCAAAGACGAGATTAATACAGGTAACAGACTGCAATAAGTGTATAAAAGTTCTAGTCTTGGGAGAACTTATCCTCAATAATTTTGGCAAATTGCTATTAAAAGCTTTGTCAGATAACGTGGAAAAAGTGAGAGAACTCTCTCTTAAGTCTCTCAACTTGTAAGTGATAAAGCTTCTTATTTTATCAGCTTAGTTTGCTGTCCAGATGTGAAGACTTCAGTACCCATCTCCCATATATCATTGCTGTTCTTGTCGAAAGAATGAATTGTGATGACCTAGAAGGAATCCAGAATCTTCCTGAAGTGATGAGACCAGTTCCAACTCAAAAACCGCATGTTCATGTAAAACTTCACGAGCCAGTGGAAGAAGTAACGAGAATAATATTAATTTTTGACCTAGTAGATAAGAGTTGAGTATACAGAACTCTTAAACACCATCATATCATGCTCAAATGAGGATGAAATCAGAGATCACATAAATGATCTAGTCAATATCTTAAGATCTTTGAGCATGGATCCTTGCGCAGATGTTCAAATTAAAGCTTGTCAAGTCATTTCCCTATTTTGTAAGACCTTCAAAGAACTTCTCTTGCATTTCAGTGAACTACTCGCTAGAGCCATATTACTCCCTCTTGTAAACAAGAGGTCTAAAGTCAGACTGGCTGCTCTGGAGGCTCTTGGACAAATTCTCTATTGTGGTGTTTGGAAGTATAACAATAATATCATGGAGATCCTTGTTGGCTTCAGAGACCCTAATGTTGTTCCTATTAGAGACTTCTTTGAATACACAACAAAGATTAACTATTTTGCCATGCTGATCAAGGACCCTAAGACAACTGTTAGAGAGTTCTTTATTAGGTGTCTGGGAGATTGGCTTATCGACTTGCCTGATAGATATGACCACGAGCCAAGATTAGTTCCTTATATTGTTTCAGGCTTGTTTGATCCTGATGATGAGATCAAGATCAGCACGTACGAAATAATTGAAGAAATTGGAGCACAGCAAGAAAGAGAAAGGGAGAAGGATTTCAGAGATATTAAACAATTTGGATATGATGCTGAGTGGACTCTCAGAGGCAAAATTACTGATATTCCGCTTCCTTTCCCATTTAAGAAGAGACCTAGACTGGGAGCAAGACATTTTGTTAGATCTCACATTAGAAAGTTCCTATCTGCTCTTTACAAAGAAGTCAAAGACTGGCAATATGGTATAGAATAATTTGTTAATTCCTAATTCTTTAAGAAAACAGGCTTGAGGCAGCAAACTTGTTGCTCTATGGACTGATCTACGCTGAAGATTACATCACTCAATTTTTGGTACTATTAAGACCTCCATTCTAATGAAAATAGAACAAATTCTTAGTGAATCTACTCCATAACTTCAAAGTTAGAACAAAAGACGATGAGAAGATATATGAAAAGTTATCACAAATTTTCTTCTACTTGGGTATCTATTGCAGTCCTGACGCATACATGCCCTTGCTTAAGTCTGCTCTTAAAGGAGAACTATCAGATAATGAGGAACTTCCCAAGTTTACTCTGCATGCTATACATCATCTATTGAGAGGGTGTTTCGAAGTCACTTCTAAAGAACTTGGAATTGACCACAAGAGAGTAATTTGATAATATTATCAGGTTAATGTTATAGTCTTTCATATACTTTGTGATTGGGCTCATCGGCCAAGATGAATTTTTGTCAGGAATTGATAAGGAGACCGCTCCTGTGTTAGAAAATGTAATAATTGATCTTTGAATAATTTATTGTGTTAGATATTAGAAACTATCTTGGTCAATATGCTTGAAAAGGCTCCTGCTGATGATCTTGAACAGTTTTATAGGACAAAGAAATATCAGATCGAGATGATTTTTTATACTGTCATGGGTTTCAATTTAATGGATTTCAACAGCCAGGCTCATAAGTTGAACTTTGAGCACAATTTCAAGCCTGAATTGAGCAAATATTTTGAGAATAATAAGATCTTGGGATGCTTGGAGAAGCTTGAAGAGATCTTTGAGGATCTTATGCTTGATAATTTTATTGAGACTTTCACCAAAAAGATGAAGGAGCCCTATCTTAACCTTGTTGAGGTAAATTAACCACCCAACCAAATTTAACTGTGTAGTGGAAGATAATTTATGCGTTGTTCATGTCAGGAATCTACAGAAGAGAAAAAAGTCCAGTTTATTATCAGGATGTTCTAACCAAGACCCTTTCTCTTATCAAGGAGGTTGATATCACTAGTTATTCCAAAGCCTTCGAAGTTATTCAGATGAATATTCTGATTCCTAAGTTAATTGCAGACACCTTTACTGATGAAGAATTAGCCAATGCTCAGTCTTACTTCTTGTACTACTCAGTCGATCTTATCAGGAAGATCTACAATTCTGCTGAAAAGAACGTACCTAAAATCCAAGAGTTAAGAGATAAGCTACTAATTCTCACTAAAAACTTCTTCTGCAGAAATATTAGCTGGTTGGACTCATTACATAAATTCGAAGATAAGAAGGACTTCCTGAATTCTTACCTATCAAATATCGCTGAGCTTGTCACCATCATGTCAAATAATCTTAAAAAGCGAGAAAATGTTCAAAAGGATTTCAAAGCTAACCTAGTTAACTTCACAACTATTTTGAATCACCTTGGTCCTCTCGTGGCAAAGAAAGCTAGACTTATGATAAATAAGGAAAATAAGTACCTGGTCCCTGAACTGTCTGAATACTTGCTCTTTTTGCATGAAAAGTTCATTGGTATTGATGAAGAAGAAATCATGCCAGTTCTATTTGAAGCTCTGAACCTACTTTTGGTTGTAATCCCTGACCAGAAGGATGAGTGGGAAGGTGATGAAGCTTTAATACCAAAGTATAAGAAATTCTTGGATAGAATAATAGTGCTTACTATTGATGCTAAGGACCAAGCGTACAGAGAAAAGTATAAAAATATATTGAAAGTTCTTTGCAAGAAGACTCCTTACAATATACTCAGGGAATGGGAAAAGGCTTTACAGACTCAATCTGTGGCAAGAATAGATTTGTTGACATCTTTGAAAAAAGACATCGCAGGATACTCGTAAACTCTATATAATATGAATAGACGAATTATGAATCTACAATCAATAATTCATGTAATTAATCTTTTTTAGCTGTAAAATTCAAGATATCCTTCTTAGCATTATCAATAGAAATCTGCAAGTTAATTAATTCTCTCACAGCCTTCAAGTTTCCAGATAACCCTTCCACTGAGTTAGCTAATTGCTTGGCTTCTTGTTCCAAAAGCTTGGCTAAAACAATTATTCAATATTTCAGAATTTTTTACTTAAAGTACTGTAGAAGTCGATACTTTGATCAAATCTTCCAGCCTAAACAATTAGATACAGTGATTTTATCTGTACTGTGTAGAAGTCACCAACGGGGCGTGATTGGATAACAGGCTGCTTGGGTTGTTCAGGTTCCTTTTGAGGTTGTGGAATAGGCTTTTGCTCAGAGACAGGCTTTTCTTCTTTCTTCTGAACGGGTTGCTTTTTTGGTTCCTCTTTCTCCATGACAATTTCAAGTTCTTTAGAGCGGTCAATCTTTCTTTCTTCGTTATTCACATTTGCGGGCTGCAAAATTATTTTGTGTTTCTTTATTACTTACTTTGTTGTACTCAACTTTTTGAATAGGCTTTTTTTCTTCAACTGGCTTCACGGGTCCACATCCAACACAAATAACTTCTCCCTTCTTGGATCTCATTAAAGGGAAAAGGCAGTCTTGCAATTATTTCTCGTACATTCTAAATTACCTAAGCAGCAATCTTCGAGCATGGTCCAGCCTTGCAACAAATATTCTCCCATTTTTTTAGACATTTCATCGCTCTTTCTTCTTTCAGCTTCTCTTTTAAATATCATATTTTCATATTCTTCTTCTTTTTCAAAGGAATCAATGCTACCATTCTTGTTCTTGTTTGCACTTTTGCCATTACCACTGCTGCTTACTATTTCGATCTCACCTTCTTCATCGTCTTGGAAAATCTTGGCTGGCATTTGGCACTTGACGCAATAAAATTCCTTTGTTGCAGGATTTCCCATGATAATGGTCTATTCCTTGTTATTTTTTCGATAAAATTGGTACATGGCATATGGGACATGACTGGTCACTCATTTTCCATCCTTCGTCGAGTTTCTTGTTAATTCTAGAGAGGATTTCGAGCGCAGACATTTATTTATTCAAATATTCGTGGAGAATTTATTGGATTAAAACTACGATCTATAAAGCAGCATCTACATCACAATACAAGAAAGTAAAGTAAATTAAAACTTCAACAATTTTGGATCCTAGAAAAGTAAACAACAGTCTATAATACATACTTTCTCCAGAAATCTTTCAAAATCTTTATATCTCACAACAAAAGAAGAATCAGGTCTATTTGCAAATCTCTCTGTGAGGACCTATCTCATTACTTAATCAATCTTCAACTTACAGACGCAAGACCACTAGCTCTGCTCAGGGTTCTGCTCTCATCTATAGCTTCGAACAGCCTACAAAAGGCAGAGAAATCTACCTCTGTATCATGCAAGTCATCGAGAAACTCTTCGATAGAGAGACCAAACTCGTTTTTGATTATGTCAACAATCTTTTCTTTATTGACATATCCTGACTTATCAGGGTTCCCACCCATGGCAACAAACGCATTTACTTAGGCAACTTAGTAATTGAAGTTAATAATATACTATATTCATCATTTATGTCTTCTTCTCCTTCTTCTTCCTCTAGTTTCTTGACAAAGTTTGCAATAAAACAAATGGTTGGAAAATCTATTTGCTTAATGCCGCGATTGTCAAGTTCATGGAAAAGTTTTTTCTTAACGGCTTCATTGATGTACTGATCAACATCTATTTAACTTTATTTTGATAGGATATCACTTACCTCTGAGGATGTCAATGGCATCAAACCTATACACGACGCCTGTACCTTCTTTATCTTTTCTTTTAAAACTTTCTCTAAGCTCATCGATTTCTCCACGATTGAGCAAAGGGTAATCTTCAAGGTTAATTGCAAAACTGACTCTGTTGTCTTGTGTCTTCCTTGGAATCATGCTTTAGTCTCAAATAAAAATAATTATCTTTATTTATTGTAACTTCGATTCTAGTACTTGCAGTCTTAAACCTAGTCTATTCTCCTAAAAACTTATCAAAAACAGCTTATAATTTCCCCAATCCCTTTATTATCTCACCCTGGCTAGTGTTAGTTCAGATATTTTTCTGCAAATTCGATCAATTGTTATAACTCAAAAACCACTCTAAACCTGTAAAAGGCAGTCAGTTCCTGTAAGTAAACTAAGCTAGTTGATTAGAGAATTCACTAATGAGAGAAATGAAAAAAAGAAACAAACATTTTTGTTTCGTGAGATGTGTGCTTCATTGTTATGTAAAGCATAACTGAATTATAGACTCTCGAAAAAATTTATTGATGAAGTTGCACCTACGAAAAATATGTTCATAGAAAGATGAGTTTATTTTTCCTTCTTGGCCTTGGTAGTATTGGCGACCTTCTTCTTGGATCCTTCCTCCTTCTTTTCAGACTTCTTAGTGGACTTCTTGGAAGTGTCCTTCTTAACCTTCTTGCCAGACTTTTCGTCATCGTCACCCTTCTTTTTCTTCTTTCTTTCAGACTTGGGTGGCTCTCCATACTTTTCAATATATTCCTTTAATTCTTTCTCGTATTGTTCCTTAGCAGCGGCTGCCTTATCTTCCCATTCCTTTTTCTCTTCGGCAGAGAGAGCTTTGAAAGCTTCACCGATTTCCTTGGATAACTCTCCAACTTTATGATTGGGGAACTTCTTCTTGAATTCTTCACGATTGGCATTGGCAAAAAGGAAATAGGCATTAGCGGGCTTCTTGGGAGGAGCTGGCTTATCCTTAGACTTGCTGGTCTTGGTGGACATTGATGAAGTTGGATTATGCCTTTTTTAAAATTTGAATTATTAAGATTTTCCAAAGTTGCCGACTTATCTTAATTTGAATTTTACTGAATACAGAGCTAAATCCAAGAACATACTATAGCTATACTAACCAGATTTTTCAATGGCGTTTGTCCTCTATTCTTTCATTTGCAACTTTTATTTTAGTTTATTTATAATGACTCGGCTGCTGCAATACAAGATAATTTCAGAGCTTATTAAAGTAATGTTCTTAGAGTATGTTTACTACTTGCGCATACGTTATGCATTATAGAGTTATTAGTATTTAGCTTTGAAAAAAAATATATTTTAGAGGGAAAAGGTCAGCATAGGCTCTTTTCCTTTGTGTTTACTTTGACTAAAATTTGATTGTTAAATAAAAATAATAGGAAATTCTACTGCAAAGGAGATAAGATTCCTAAGCGTTCTTTGATTTAGAGATTCGGATAGAGATAGCATATTTCTCAATTTTCATAAACATATTCTCAACAAGGAGCTGTTTACGATATTAATGTATCATATTCAAATGTTCATGTATTAATATTTGCTGTTAAGAGCGAAACCAACATAGTTATTATCTCTATCATAGACAGAATAATATTTTTGGAAGAACATATCACCCAAGATCCAGAGAGGTCCATAGGGTTCAGGAACATCCAAAGGCATAAAGCCAGCAGCACAGTCATATCCGGATCCGTCACTATAGTTAAGCACGTATTCGTGTCCTTCAAGATGGAATTCATGAGAACTCTGCCCAACAGGATTGTAGGGATCTCTGACACCGTTTTCCAAAACAAAACTAAAAAATCATTCAATGCATCATCCACTTACGTGAGTCTTGGGAGCTTATCTTGTCCACGGCAGCTAGAGTCAACGTTAAGTTGATCTAAAGGGTTAATTGACAACTATAGCTTCGTACTGAGTAAAGTGGAAAGTTCATCAGAAGGTCCAGTCAACAAAGAGGTACCGGAATCAGCAACGACCTTGCATCCGTGGTCACAAACTCCTGGAACAGGTTTTCCATCGACCAAGATCTTGGAAGCTTTAATAGTCCAGTAATATTTCTGAATGACAGGGAAGAAGATAATAGGTCCTTTGTAAAGGGTTTCATCAACGCCACCGAGAATTAATCTGGATTCGTGAGAGCCATCCTTATTGTCGAAGTAGAAACTGAAGACATTGCTGTCGAGCTTCCTTTGTTTCATGATGTTATCAAAGAGGGGCTCCATGTTGTAGGCAGCCATAGTGGGATAGGCCAAACCAACAATACCGTCGAAAGCAGACTAGAAGTTAGGATTGATAGGTATCTGAATTACTTGAGCGAAAATTGGGCCGATTTGGTGAACAATTTCAGCGAAATTTTGGTTGGCAACTTCGACTCCAGCAACGTAAACATTATCGGCATTGATTTCTCCTTGAAGTCCACCAGTTCCGAATTCAACATCGAGATCGAATCCGAGCTTCTTGTAGTTGGGGAACTTGGTTCCATCGTATTGCTTGTGGTTAAGACAGCCTACGTCACTGCACTGGGCAGAGTTAATCCAGATGTTTGCACTTCCTAAAGAATTAAAAATCCAAGAGCAGAATCAAACCTGTGTCGTAAATCACCTTGAAGGTATTTCCAGGTTCTCCGATAGAGATTTCTCCGATATACTAGCATGTTAAGGATGAAGATTTCAAACTGATACTTGAGCATTTTGGTAATTTCCGAGCTTAAGTTCATGAATACTTCTGGAGGTGATTCTGCTCTTTTCAAGGAGGATGGCAGGGCTGTTTTCCTCTAGCTTGAGAGCTTTGTGAGTTGTTGTAAGCAATTGAATCAGTTTCAGTTTAGCATCATTTGGAACTTCTTGTCTTTTCAAAGGGATGGAGTGGATGTTTGATTTATAGGGATTCATTGAGTGCTTCTTGGATTTCTTAAGATGGGCAGCATTTAGGGGGCTGACCAAGAGAAGTATAGAAAATAAGACAACAAGAAAAGTTCTTCTCATACTAAATAAAATATTGTAAATCAATAGGCGTTTAATTACCTTTTAATAAACGTTTCTGCCCCGAACGGCTTCATTTTTACAGTTGCAGAGGAATTTTTAAAACGCAGCTCCTTGTTAGACTAAACTCTTCTCTTAGCTTCTTGACAAAGAGCTTCTATTACCCTTCAACCCGAATCAATAAGGCTACTCTAATCTCGATACAGGCGAGAAGATATGATTTTCAGAAGAGCACTTTCTGCAGAATCATGGCCCTATTTTTAAAGGTTGAACCTATCAGGCTCTTAAAAAGATTTCCTTTGAATGCAAAATCTAAAAGCAATAAAATCCAATTTAGCAACCCTTTCACACCTTGCTCGAGATGTCATAAATAATTCCAAATTGGCCCTAACAAAAGAAAATATCCCAGGTCTAGCCTTTGCAGGAATCGGCTTGCTTGGCCTTTCCCCTATTTTCAAGCTTGCCTACGATGGACTTGTTAGTTTATTAGCGGCAAAATCTTTAAAAAGAATAAAGGCAGAGTATGGAGCCTCTGTCAAGGAAGGAGAAACCTCATGGGTATTGGTAACAGGAGCAACAGATGGAATTGGAAAAGCCTTTTGCCAGACTTTTGCTTCTCTAGGATTTAATATTATACTTATATCAAGAACGCAGGAGAGACTAGATTCAGTCGCAGAAGAATTAAGAACTCTAAACCCTCAAATCAAGACAAAGACTATTGCTATTGATTTTTCTGAAACATTTACTAAGGAAGGATTGTCTGCTGCCATTTTACCAGAAATCCAAGATTTGGATATTAGTATTCTGATCAATAACGTCGGAGTAGGAAAGCTATTCCCTTCATACGAAATTAGCTATAGACAAATCTATGAATACGTGAATGTAAATCTCTATTCTCAATTCTGGCTAACTCAACTTTTAATGCCAAAGCTTATTGAGAGAGCTAAGACCCACAAAACTGGCATTATTAATCTAAGTTCAATGTTGGGATTAGAGCACCAGCTTCCTGGATTAGCTCATTATTCTTCAACTAAAGCATGCATCGACTACTTTACAAAGGCACTTGCTAATGAATATCCTAATATTGATATCCTTAGTGTTAGACCAGGACAAGTTAAAACGAAAATGAATACAAGGGGAACTGCAACACCTGAAGATCATGTTAAATGTGTTCTGAGATTCCTGGGAAGTAAGAAAGAAACTGTTGGAAATGCTAAATTTGCTATCGAAGGAACTTTTGTTATAACGAATTTTAATTTCATAAGACGAGTTATCAGAAAGGCAATGTATAGGGCTTATGAGGAGAACTACAAGGTTCAGACCATGGAAGAGTTAAGCCTGCAGTTCAAATAATAGATATCTTTGAGTATTTTCGTATATAATCAGTATTAATCCAAATTTTATTTAAAAATGAACACATTATTCAAAAGTTTGCTGACAACTCGCGTTATAGAGCAAATTCTTAAATATTTGGACAAGATTCAGAACACTGTCAACAAAGAGACCAAAACCCAAACCTCTCGCATTTGGTTTTTGTTTGGTCTTGTCGGATTTGCTTCTATAATCCCACCTATTTGGAGACTAATTAAGATTTGCAAAACATCATTGAGAAATGTCGCTGTAATTGACTTCAGCAAGAGATATCTGCCTAATCTGGCTTGGAATCCTAAGAAGCCCATGAAAAAAGAATATTCTTCTTGGGTCCTTATAACAAGTCCTTGTACCGCTGTTGGAAAAAGATTCTGTGAAAGTTTTAGCCAAAAAGGATTTAATATAATTCTAAGTGGCGTGAATAAAGCCAAGATGGGCGACCTGGCTGGCCATCTCATGAATAAATATAATAACAATGTCATGATTGTTGATATAAACTTCACAAAAGAATATAGAGAGGAAGAAATCGAGAAGTATTTATACGGAAAAATTGCCACTCATGACATCAGCCTCGTTGTTATAAATCCTGCATACCTATTAAAGGGTCCTTTTGAAGAAACAAAAGTACAAGAAATATATGAGCAAACCAGATTTAATATCATAGCCCCTACTCTCTTGTTGAAATTGCTTACACCCAAGCTTAATGCAAGAGCAAAAGAGAGGGCGACAGGTGTTATCTTTGTGACTTCTCCTGTAGGCAGTAAGATGCAGCTTCCTAGCTTGGTGCCGTACTCTTGTGCTTGTGCTTATTTACAAGCTTTTGCAAAGAGCTATCAACAAGAATATAAGGACATAGATGTCATGTACTTCTCAGATTTATTGGACCAAATTTTATATCCAGAAGATGTAGATCTGAGTGCAAGCTGTGATTCTGATGTTGTATTAAAGGCTGTGAAGAGTAATCTACAGTCAGATATTCCTTTCTTATCGAATTTTCAAGATTTCTTTATCCTAAATTACTGGTGGCTATTCAGGAGGTATTTTAGAGATGTCATAAAGCGCAGCAAGAAGCCCGATAATGATCTTCTTTTGTATTAAGCTATATAAAATAATTCATATTCGAATTAACTTTTTGTGAACTTTGCTTTATAGATCTATGTTTACTTTGGTATATACAATGGGACACTTTGAATTAAAATTTTCCTTGTTCAAATTGTTAATCGAACTTTTAGTGTGATATCAATAAACTAATTAGTTAGAAAATCTGAGCCTAATGAATAAGAGAGAGAGAGTTCTAAAACGGAGACTCACGAACTCTTAAATTTGGGAAGGTCTTGCTCAGCACTAACTAACTTCTTGTAAAATAAACTTGAAAATAAAGTAACTCTTATCGAATAAATTATAGTACAAATGAACTTAGAGCCAAGAGAAAGTCTGATTAAATACGAGAATCCAATCGAAATAAATCTTCAGAGTGATGCCTCTAAGTTAGCAAGTGTAATGAGTAATAAGAAAAAGGCTGTTGTGCCTGCTTTTGAATCCAAACCCAGCACCGAAGATATTCTCAACGCAATCTTGCCTCCTAGAGAATGGACAAATGATGGAAAGCACTATATACAATATGTGTCTCACAATCCCGCTTCCAGAGACGATGTCGCTGACCTCCAAAAAAAATTAGACGAAAGATTGCTTGCAAAGCAAGCAAGGTAATAAATGTAGTGCGGTCTTGACTTGTGAATAGAGAAAGTGGAATAGATCCCATTAGAGAGGAGTTGCATAGTCAATGTTTTGATGAAATTATTAGACAAGTAACAATAGACTGCCCTGAACGAGGTAATTTGAAATATAAATTCAATAATTCAAAAGGTCTTCTATTGATGAGAGTACGTGATGAATTGAAAATGACCATTGCAGCCTATCAAACATTGTATAGAAGTTCTGTTGAATTTGGCATGAAGAAGCTTATACAGTCTGAACATGGGAAGGCGGAACTAGAAGCAAGAATAGCTGAGCTTGAAAAGCAAAAGAAGGAGTTGTTGGATAAAGTACAGAAATGTTAGTCTTTTCTAAGCCATTTAGTTAATTGAACTGAGAAATAAAAAAGATTCAGTTGAAAGAAGAAATGAGGAAAAGCGTAAAATAGACGAGGAAAGGAGAAAGTATGAAAAAGAGTGTTTAGAGGCCCAGAAAGAGGGCTTGAAAAAATTCTTAGGAATCTCAGAAAGTGATATTGATGAAGCTACTATGAATAAACCAGCAAACCCTTCATAATTTTTTGTATTGTATTCAACTTCTGATGAATACATTCTTTCCTTTACAATCAACAATTATTCTATTTTTGCCTAAAATTCCAAACCCTTCTCAAGAAGAAACAAAGACTATTCCCAATATGATCAAGTCCTTTAGCTTTCCTTACATAAAATCCTTATATTTGAGCAAACTGTAGGAGACCTCCTCTCAGGTCACTCTTTAGTTTTTCATAGTTGTAACTAGGCATTATAGGAAAAGATCAGATGCCGAGGCCATTTTAGAAATTGGCTTAATTCTTATAAAAATTTATTGAAATGAACGAGAAAAATCCCGAGGAACAAGGAAGCAGTCCAGAACTATCTAAGGATACAAAAGTGATTTCCGATCCTTACCCAGAAGAAGTCAAGACAAACCCCATTTTTGATCAGCCCAAAAGAAGCAAATTGGACGAAGAAGAGAAGAAGGGCGTAAAATTCTTGGAGAGCAAACCCTCTAAGGACGACCTCGAAGCTCATTTCGATTTAAAACAACTTGATGAATACGAGCCATTGATTTCCGGCGTTATGCCACTAGACAGTATGGAAGCTCAGGTTTCTGATCAAAAGCATCTGCTTACTACTCTATTAGTAACTTGCTATTTTGATGAATAACATACCTAGAATCTAATAAAGGAGTATCCAATTTATAGGAAGGTTCGGTCCGACGGAAGCAGCTTTTACAGGGCCTTTATGTTTAGATTCTTCGAATATCTAGTGGAAAGCAAAGACAAAGAGTATTTAAACAAGTTTGAAAGCATTGTGAAGGAAAGCAGAGTGTACTTGCTTGAAGCCGGATACGAGGATTTTGTCATTGATGAGTTCCAAGAAGTATCAGAGGAACAATAATTATTCAACTTTTAGACTCTACTTGAAAATATTGAAGCAATTAGAAGAGAACTGGTTTCAGTCGAGTTTGTGTAATAACAGAATTTTTCCCCGATTAATCTGTAATAGTCAGGAAACATTCTGTGATAAAATGAAGTCAGATTCCATGGTCCTTTTCTTGAGACTTTTGACTTCAGGATACCTCAGAATGAACCCTACTAAATTCGAGGACTATCTCGATAAAGGCACTACCATGGAAGTCTACTGCTTAACTGAGGTTGAACCCCTCGAAAGAGAATGCGATCAAGTAAATAAGAAAATTATTGAAATTTATCTTTTAGCTTCAAATGATTGCTCTTTTGAGTTACTTAGATGTCCCTGTTAGAATTTACCATCTTCATTCAGGAAAGGCTGATGAAAAGCCCGTGTCTACTGTCTACCCACCTGGAAGCGAGAATAAGCCAATCTTCATAAATCTCCTCCACAGAAATAATACTTATCATATTTTGTATGATGGCTCCAGATAAGTTATATAATGAATACAATAATTCGATAATTAGTCTTTGAGAAGAACTTAAAGAAGCGAAATAGAAACTCTTAATGAAATTACAGTGTAAAAATTGTTACTTTAAGTATACACCCATAAGATTAACAAGATTCATCATTAAAGACGAGTTAAGTATCAATCGAGATGATAAAATCATCATCTTCATTCTGCATTTTCTCATCCTCATCATCACTTATTATCAAAATTTTCCTGTTGGTGGATCTCCGAGGCCTTAAGTGTACAGAATTTTCTTCACTATTACTCTGAATTTTTGCATTATTGTTGTCAGAGTCTTCAACTGAAGAAACTTTATTCATGTTAATCTCTATTTCCTCCACCTCCTGCACACTATCTTCATCTTCATCAGTTTTAACCTTCTTGACTTTCTTCTTCGAAATATTGTAATCCGATTTTCTCTTGCTATTTACAGATTCTTGTGAGCTGATATAATCGCTCAGACTCCTCGAATTGCTTTTCTTCACAGTCTCATACATTTGATTAAAGGTTTCAATATCACCTAGATATGGTTACACATTAACAAACAAATATACCTGAATTTTCTCTCATTTTGATTCTTTCTGTTAAAGATAATGGCTTCATTTGAAGTAGAGGATCATAGTCATCAGCATCTATAATACTCTTTTGGGTGACGACTGGGAGATCCTCTTTCATAACTGGCTTTTTGACTAAGTACCGGAGAATAGAATTGTTAAGAGGATCTTCTTTTTCTTTTGGCTTCTTATTCTCTGAACTTTCTGGAGTTGGGGCCTTGGTTTCCTCTTTGCTCTCAATATGCATTAAATTATTTGCGTCCTTTTCTTCTTTCTCAGGTGTTTCTTCCTTGGCTTTCTTTGTGAGACGTTTTTTAGGGGAAGGAGTCTTCTTGTTTAGGACAGTAGGTTGGCTTAGGAAGCGACTGAAAGAGGGTTTCTCTTTTTCAGAATCTTCTTCATTCACAGTTATTGAAGTAGATTTTTTCAGCTTTTTGACTTCTTTCTTCTTTTCTTTAGGCTCTTTAGCTTCTTTAGTCTCTTTTTGCTTCTTTTTCCCAACAAAGAATTCTTCATCTGAGTATTCATCCTCGCTGTCGAAGTCATTATCCTCATCACTGTCAGAACGAACAGTTTTAGTCTTTTTCTTTGGCTTCTTCTTATTGTTGCTACTGCTCTGGCTAAGCTTAGGGTTCAAGAGCATAGCTTTTGTGGGGGTTTTTCTAATGCTGTTATTTTCAGCCTCTTCCTTTTCTTCAAATTCTGTATAAAGGGTCAAGAATTCTTGGAGATCCTTCTCATACATATCTTGAATTGTTGTATTCAAAAGAGCATCCAACTCAAGTGATTTTTTGGTGTATTCTTTCTTAAGTTCTTCAACTTTTTCATATGTAAGCGACCAAATTGGCAATGATAAAAGATAATTATACTCTTTGGCCTCAATATCAGCTTCTTGGTCTGACTCTGTTGATTCTTCTGGGTTCTCCTGAGGACTTAAAGCTTCTTGAGCTAGCTTTGTGGATTTGATCTTTGTGATATCTTTCATCATTTTATATCCTTTAGCAGCAAGTTCTCTAAGAATATCACTTTTCTTGCTATTTCTTAATTTAATATCATCAGCTATAACTGCAAGCACAAAGCGCTTCTTATTTTCGAGTATTTCTAGTTCTCTAAGCAATTTAGAGACGAGGTAATCTTTTCTTTTTTGATAGAATTGCAAACGGAATTCAAAGTACTCTTCCATAATTTCTTTAATATCGTTGTACTTCTTCAATTTTCCATGAGGATCAAACAAAACCATATTTGTCGCACTGATCGACCCGATCAATTTGAATTTCTTTTCAATTCCTTCACCCTTTATAATACTATCCAATTTTCCAGGAGGCAATCTGATCACAAAATCAACACTGTTATTAGTGTGATATTCCTTAATGTCCTCAATTTCAGGGTCTCCTTCCTCAGGGTTCAGCAGATTCTCGAGGAAGTTCTTATATTCTCTTGTCCACTTCCTGATTGGAAGCTCATAAATTCTCAGTGTATTTTCATCAAGAATTTCATATTTTCCAACAACAGTATATCCACCTTTTCCAGTAGGTTCAATGGTTCCTTTGTATCCTCTGAACCATGGCTTCATATTATCGAATTCTCCTCCTTTCAATTTTCTTATAAGGTTCTCAACAATGTCTCTGGGATTATAACAAGGAACAGAAGTACTCCAGCCTGTACCTATACCATCAGCGCCATTGACCAATATCATAGGTATAATAGGTAGATACCATTCAGGTTCTACGACTTGACCATCATCTTCTACATACTTGTAAAGGTGGTCATCGTGCTCGTTGAAAATACATCTTGCTAACTTAGACAGATTTGTGTAGATATAACGTGAAGAGGCAGCTTCCTTACCGCCCATATATCTTGAGCCGAATTGACCTATGGGCATCAAGAGATTTATGTTATTTGCTCCAACAAAGTTTTGGGCCATACCGACAATAGTTTGTGCAAGAGATGCTTCTCCATGATGATAAGCCGAGTGTTCTGCCACATAACCAACCAGTTGAGCGACTTTGATTTCAGCCTTGAGGTTTCTCTTGAAACAGGCGTACAGAATTTTTCTCTGTCCTGGTTTAAATCCATCACATAAGCTGGGGATAGATCTCAGGTTATCATAGTATGAGAATTGAATCAATTCCTTATGCACAAAGTCATAATATCTGAGGGTCTTCTGGTTATGATCAACACCCACCTCTGGATCATAGGTTGTGAGCCATTGCTTTCTATCGTCTGCCTTTTTCTTGTTGAAGGCTAGGTCTATGGCTTCGTCATCTTCATGGTCTCTGTACTTGAAGTTTATTTGATGCTTACTGATATTTTGGAAGTATTCCTTGCCTTCTTTGTCTGTGGAAGTACCCAGACCTTTGTAGTACTTGACCTTCCACTTTTTAATATCAACAGTTTGAGCCCAACTCTTGAAATCATTAACTGTAAAGAAAGACTTGGTTTCATTTCCCTTTTTGGCTTTGATAAGCGGAGTAACAAATTCTTTTAGGAAACCTGTTTGGCGCACCAATGAAGGCCAAAAATGATGCAAGAAATTAATAATCAGTCCCTTGATGTGAGAACCGTCCTGATCCTGATCAGCCATGATCATTATAGATCCATATCTCAACTGCTTGACGTTCTCATATTTCTTATTCACCTGAAGCCCAAGAATCTTAATTATGTTTTGAATTTCTTGATTTTCAGTGATCTGTTTAATAGAAGCATCCCTCACATTTAACAGCTTTCCCTTAAGAGGAAAAACTCCATAACGATCTCTACCAACAACTTCGATTCCTGCCATAGCCAATTGCTTAGCTGAGTCTCCTTCTGTGAGGATCAGAGTACAATATTCAGCTGTACGAGTTCCGGCCTCATTGGCATCTTCAAGCTTAGGGATTCCTAGCAATCTTGATTTCTTCGTGGCTTGGAGAGTCTTGGCCATCTTAGCGTGTTGCTTAGCTTGAGCCTGCATGACAATATTCTCGACAATTCCAGATTTAATTATTTCCTTGAGGAACTTTTCACTCAGCTCATATTTGGAGCCAAATTGAGTTGGTTTTGAAGTAAGAGTTTCTTTGGTTTGGGAATCGAAGGCTGGATTCTCAATAAGTGTATTCAAGAAAATCCACAAATGATTTTTGATTTGGAAAGGTTTTAGATGATTTAGATCTTTATGCTTTTTCTTTATAGTCTCAAGGATTTTCTCGACTATTTGTTCTGTTACATAGTTCACATGGGTTCCTCCTCTTGAAGTACAAATTGAGTTTACAAAAGAGACTTGTTGGAATTGTCCCTCCGATTGTGAGATAATAAGATTCCATCTTCCTCCTTTACCACCCTTATCAATAAGCTTAATAGATTCGTTTGACTCTGAATTCTTTAAGTACATATCAACATAGCTTGAGAATCCCTTGATTGGAACTTTCTTCCCATTTAGATATACTTTCACTGTGCTAGAAATAACACCCGCTAAATCATAGACCTAAATTGTTAAATATGGATAGGAGATAAGGTACTCTTTTCCTCATTAAGGCAATCATGTCATCGTCTAGTTCTTTGAGCCCGAATCGCTTCAGGTCAGGCTTAAATGTAATGCAGGTAAAATCCTCTTCGTTATACTCTTTAATTTCAGGTGGAGAGCATTGGGACATGTTGTTCTCCCAGGTCATCTTGAATCGCTTTTTATTTTTAGAATCCGCAGTCTCCACAATAAATTTCTTGGAAAATATATTTGTTAGTTTCGCTCCATAACCGTTGCGCCCACCAGTAACTTTCTTCTTTGTGTCATCATAGTTGCTACTTGTAAGCAGGTGACCGAAAATAAGCTCTGGGACGTAGATATTATACTCTTTATGAATCTGTACAGGGATACCCTTGCCATTATTCCAAATTGAGATCGTATTTTTTGATTTATCTATCGTAACTCTTATTTCATCCATCGAATGGTCACGTTGATAGTTGTCTGCAGCATTGACAAGTATTTCATCAAATATCTTGTAAAGTCCAGGCACGTATTCGATGTTCTTTAGGGTGAATTTGTCATCTCCTTCATTTAGAATCCAAAGCTGAGCGTTGGTCGACTCGATTGACCCCACATAGGAATCAGGACGTAGTAATATATGTTCTAGTTGAGTCTTTTTCTGATAAATCTTCTCAACCGAAGCCTCGGTATCCATCTCAGAACCAAAGTAAATTAATTCAAATTTTGGTACGAATTAGAATTGTATAGTATTATCAGTAAAGATAAACACAACATGGTACAACGATTTACTTAGAAATAGTATGAATAGGCTAAAAAATTTGGCCTCTCTAGAAAGCAAATCATACACCTTCAATTAATAATAATAAGAGGTATTTGAGGGATAAGTCTCCTCTTCAAACAAATGTTGATATTTTCTCTCAAGTTGTTCCACATAAGTGATCCTAGTAGGACCAATCTTATTTGGGATGTCGTATAGAGGTCTGCTTTCGAATACAATTGGAGTTTTCGATCTAATCTTCTTGAGAAGCTCAGGAAGAGGATTAGTATTTTTCGAAATATTAACAAATGGGTCGATCCTTTTTCTAATGGGTGTTCTTGAATGGGTTTTAGGCCTATCAAGTAAAATATGTCCACTGGGATTGACAAAGGCACTTTGATTTAACCTTTCTCTTTCAGCTCTCTTAATTGCTAGGCTCTCAAAAGTATTGAAATACTTTAGAGCAGCCATTCTTAAAACCTTGTCTCTAGTTCCATAAGGCTTCTGTTGTGACGATTTTGGGGGATTTTGAGCATTCTTAAATTGTTCCATTGTGATGGAGAAATCCCTTATTTTTAGATTTCCCTTGGCAGCAGTGGAACCAGTATTTGGTCTAAATGAAAAGTCGTCCGGGTGATCTCCTGATACATGGGTGTTGAGATTTTCCATTTGATTTCTTAGATAACTATTTTCGAAAGGATTGTCTTTTAATGCTGCTCTTGATTTTTGTGTTAAATCTGATGTATAAAAGGATTTTCGCATTACCACCCTCCCATGATTGTCAACCGAGTTATCATAAGAGGGCTTCCTTGCAACATCAGAAAAAACGCGTGAGGAGGTGGAATCAGCTGGAGTTGGGTTTTTCCTGAGTATGTTACTTTGAATTGAGGCCTTGAATGTATAATGGGAGTCTATAGATGCCGGATTTGAAGATTGCCCAAGATACTTCTCTGAGAAAACGATAGGATCATGAATTAATTTTTGCTGAAAGGCTGCACCCCTGTCAATACTTCGCTTTTCCTTGAGAGACATAAGTGAAAGTTATATTAAATTTTATTTATGCAGAATATGTTAAATAATTCTTTTGTACGTAGGAGATATGTAGATGGGCTGTTTAACGAGGGATTTTCTCGTCACAGTCCAATTAAATCACCTGCTATGATAAATAATATTCACTTTTTAATTCGTCAAGATTTTCTTAGAACTGTCTTTATAATTTCATACTGAAACTAAAAGGCATATATTGAGTTAGTTAAGAGGCCAAAGCTTGACAAGGTTTCTGTTTTGTTCATCGCTCCAAGTGTCTCTCTTACTGACGAAAGGCTTATTCTTGAGGTATTCGAAGAACTTTTCAGCAGCTCTAAAAGAATAATGATTCATGTTATTTGAGGTTATTACCCTTCTTCTCCGAGCAAATAGCTAGCCTTCAAGGTTGCATATTCAACAGCTTCAGGATCAATATTGCCTTCCTTCTTGGCAATTTCTCTATTCACTTAACTCAATGTTCTTTCTATTTACTCTAATCTCTTGACGATTTGAATAGCTTCAAGTTTGCTACGGACATGGATAGGCTCCCTATACCATTAGAACTTATATTTACACAACTTGTACACATTTTCATCCAAATGTCCTTCTTCGAAGTATTGGTGGAGAATTTCGAATTCAGCACGGTCATATTCATTAAGGTTGGCCTTTGACATGTTGATAATGTTTTCTTCAGCTCTATGGAGGGCTTCAGCCTTTTTATAGAATTCAATTCTCTCAGCAATGGCACTGGGATCCCTGATACTGATAGCCTTGAACTCGTTTTGAGAGTTGGTCCTTGGAAACTTATCTCAGAAGTCAGAATTACGTACTTAATTATGTTGGAGACAAATCTGAAGATTCTGTTTGAGAGGGAATTGTAGAAGGAAGTCATTCTTAATTTATTAAATTGTCTTAAGAATCAAATCTAATTTGTATCAAAATTAACATTCCTTTTGTTAGACTCTCATATCCAACATTTCAACTAAGAAAAACACTAGATAGGTAGACGAAATAGGTCAGCTCAGCACGAAAAGCAAAACTTCATGGTCTGAACAATTGTTAAATTAATATATCTCATTTGTAACGAAACTCAAATATAAATTGAAAAGTTAGCGTTGAAGGGTTTGGCTTCAGTTTTCCTTCTGAGGTCCCTCATTAACCAAGCTTTGATACTCGAGATATTGAATTCTTCTTTGTAAATTCAATATTTTCTTTTCTTGCTGTGCTTTCTCTATGTGCCAAATCAAGAGTTTCAAGCTGACGATGTAAACCTAAATTAGCCTCTTGCAAGCTCTCTAACTGTTTGTGCAGATTTTATTTTTCCCTTAGAAAAATATTGCACCTATAATATTATTAAATACAACAAGTCCTTACTCTTCTAGTCTGTTTAGGAGGCTCTTTTGTGAAAATTCATAAGACCTCAACATCAGCTCAAATAGATAAACCAGTACTTTGAAAACTCTTTCAAATCCCTGGGCATGAAAAGGGGGCTATTTTATAACAAGAAGTAAGCAACAGCCGAGAAAAATTTGTTGTCATTACTAAGATCTTAATTATGGTGCCTTTATTTTCGAAAAATTCACTAGAAACATCCTTTTCTCTGTCAAGTTTTGTCATAATGTATTCTGTGAAATTTACTGAGACTGGCAGGGCTTTATCCAATTTTGTTATTTTATTATCGACTTTAGTCCCTCCATCTTCAGGTTACATCCCTCACAAGTAAGTGTGCTTCTTTGATTGGACAATTCAGCAGGTTCTGTTGCCAATGTTCTCTCAGTCAATAGATATTAAGAAGGGGATGAATCATCCTCTAATGTCTTTACTCTTTCACGGAAAGATTTTGTTAATCAAAATATAATTTTTAGAGCTTGGAGACTCATTAATGAAGCTGTTTGGTAGATTAAACTCTGTGGTTATATTCTCTCTTAGAGGAAGATCAAATGTTGAATAAGCTGAAGTAAATCTGAGACTATATTCTTGGGAGTTTGAAGGAGACTTCAAAAGCTTGACGAATAACCTATTATTGTCAGGCTGTATGCCCTCAACTTTTGATGGCCTTAATATTCATGAGTGAGGTCTCACTTTCACTGGGGAAATTTTTTTGACTAAAATATAAGAATTTGTATGCTATTCTTTACATCCAGAAGCAAATTTTATTTTTCTTTACAGGTCTTTGGCTAGTTCTCCAACCTTCAGTTTGGACTCTTTCGGTTCATAATGGTGGTGATTCAATGGGATTTCCTCTCGTGAATAGCGATTGAGATGATCTATTCTTTCTATTTAGCAATATTTCTTGTCAAATTCTGAAACATTTCTATATTCTGACTTACAACAATTTTGTTTTCCTTTATAAATGACTTTGGCTCATCTTTGAATCCAGGTAAGTTTGATTGATTAGATAGTCTTCGTTCGATTGGGTGTAAAGGTGAAGAGTTTTCAGGACTACAATTTAGCCCTTTTAAAGGAGATTTGTCTATCTTTACAAGATATGAATCAGCTAGATTTCAAAGATCTTCCCTAGTTTTTGGCTTTGACTCGTAAAAACTATTTCTATGAGTCAGGACAGTATTTTGTCTTTTATTGGCTGAACAAGTGAAGCATTTGATGCTGTTGTTTGCAGTAAATCTTTCAAAGAACATCCTGTGACTGATCTCTGGATTTCGATCTCAAATATCCCATTGATTTTGAATTTAAGGACTTTCAATTCTTCGAAGTCATTAGTTAGTTTTTGATTAAATTCGAAATCATTAGCTCTCAAATTCCTTACTTCTTCAAAAATAGCTTTGACTTGATTGTCATATATTTGGACCTTTTATGGTGAACATAGAAAAATCGTGCTTACCACTTCTCGGAATTTCTGGTCTATTTCATTTTCTTTAAGAGACTTCATCTGAGCACTTAATTTCATCATTTTTCAAGCATTTTTTATTGCTTTTGCAATTTGTTTGTTAATTTCGATAATATGTTCATTGGAATTCTCTTTAGAATTCGGATCAAATAAAGGCTTGTAGTTCATCATTTTCTTTCTAGTCTCCTCTCCCTAACATTGATCTCCTTCGTCAATAAATCTTTCGGAAGATTTGCAAGATAGGACTTCTTTATCTGCAGATCTGCTTCTAGGCCTCTTTTCAGTCTATGTCTGGAGTTGATTCTCTATGAGAGAAAAAGGAAGGAGTCTTTGACCTTCAGACTATGGTGGCTAAGCGAAACCTAGCAGGTTGATGCATTTTCTGGGGAGAAAAGGATTTTTCTTCTTGTTGACTTAGGGAGTGGGAATGGATCTTTTTTAGTAAAATTATTAAAATTAGGAGATGCTGTGATATTATCATCGGCAAAGTATGATTTGTAGCCATTTCCTATGATCTCAAAGGGCTCTATCTCGACTTTCCTCTTTGAAAATGTGAAGTTTGACATATGTTGAGAAAATTTGCAAATAATATTTTTATTTGGAGTTAATAAATGTAATAATATTTCTAAGATAATTTCCTATATCCTTTTTCTCTTAAATTCAATTCAGCTCACCAAAACAATTGAAGCATAATTTCTTTTTTCTAGGAAGATCCAAGAAAATCAAGCTAGCATATTAAATTGTTTAATAGTTGGCTAAATATATTAACGTGATCTTTCTTAATTCCTTGTTGGCTTTTCGAATTATTAGCTAATCTAAAGCAGTCCAAGCGAACGATTCCTACATAACCTTTTGATGAGTCAAAAATTTTAAATAATATTTATTTGTATTAGTCTCAGGACAATGATAGTTTCTTGTGAAGACTCCCAATCTCGTGTCCAGAAAAATATCTAAGGAATTGGATATGGGATCGATAACATTCTTATTCATTTCCCAGATTTTGAGGTATTCTCTAAAGATCGGCTAAGGATCATAAAGAAAACTTCTTTGAGAACCTGAAAACCAAAAATTGATCCTCTAGTCCTAAAGACAATTTAAGACTGAAGACAAAGCTTTTGAATGTTAACAAATGCTGTCTGATGATTAACTATACCATTTTTTTCAAGAAAAGAGCTGCCAAAGTGTCAAAGAGAACTCTCTAGAAAAAAGTTGATCTTCTGAAAAGAAGGAATCTTGTTCGAAGACGGCTAGGAATCACACTTTAAGCCATAGGGATCCTAAATTATGATTTTTAGAAGCATTTTAGAACATTTCTATCTTTGATGGATATGATATATAGAAGAGAATTTTGACCCTGTAATCTGAAAATTTAAAAACAAAAACCGAGTTATCTAGCACATTGACTACTCTAATTACTTAATTAGGGCCTAAGTCTTCATTTGGCAATACTGATTCCTGCAAAATGATAATCTCTTTTGGCAGAGGAAAATTGATGAGGTAGGACCAAAAACGAGAAAGAATGTTCCAAGGTTCTCATTTCTGAGAATTATATCAGAGATTATGATTGTGGCACTCCATGTTTAACAAATAGGAATATCCTTCTTTCAGCTCTAATGATGAATTTTCTTCAAAATTAAGATCATGTTTCTCAGATTAATTTGTCCTTTCAATCCAAAACACGTAATTTATTAAAAGATTAATTTTGATTCCAATTTTCAATATTAGCCTTGGGAATTTTGCTCATTTTCTCGCAGGATAGACTTGTTAGCGAAAAAATTATGGCAAGCCAAGCAACAACAGACTGAGCACTACCCTCTGGTATAGAAATCAAGGGCTTTTAGGGTTTATTTGATTGGTTAATGAGGTTCAAATGAAGAACCCTCATTTTGCCTTGAGGATATCAGAAATCATGGTAAAAATGTATTATCATGAGGCTTAGTTTTTTCTAGAACTTTCTATCCTGAAATTTCACCTCTTAATTTAATCAATCAGAAGAGTTATCTATGCTTCTATATATTTGACTATAATTAATTTTTATTAATCTATTTAAAAGACGCAATCATTGTTTTCTCATGAGTAGAAGTGATAAGAGAAGGAAATCTAGATCATCCTCAAAGTCACAGAATAGTATTCCTGCATTTCTTCTCAAGACATACGAAATTCTTGAGGTAGATATGGTCGTACTTCGTATTTAGTGTTAGAATCCTCAATATCAGGATATCGTCTCCTGGAACAAAGAAGGAAACGCATTTATTGTGAAAAAGGTGACGGATTTCTCTGAAAAGATACTTCCGAAATTCTTTAAGCACAATAATTTCGCTTCCTTTGTGAGACAGGTAATTTTTTTTATTCGACGGTTTCATTGTTAGTTAAACATGTATGACTTCCATAAAACGAGGAACGATAACAGTGAAAACGAGTTTCGTCATAAGCTATTTAAAAGAGGCCAAAAGTAATCTTATTTTTTTTCTCGCATTAAATTTTTTAGGAATTTATTGGCCGATATCAAGAGAAAAACTTCTGAAGGAAGCTTCACTACACAGCTGGTCCCTTATGACAAAGTCTTTGACATTGACAAAGTGAAAAAAGAATGCACATCATTCTCCAAGGACCTCTCATTGATCAAAAGTCGTCAAGCTGAGCTTGAAAAAGTCACTCAGATGATGTATCAACAGAATAACCAATTGGTTAAAGAGAACAAGCTTCTTTGGAATGAACTGATCAAGAGCAAGTAAATAGAATTATTTATTTCTCTTAAAAATTTTAGAGAAAAATATGAGAGAAAGATTGAAAAGTTGATGCTTTTTGTCTTTTCAATTATGCATTATAATGGGACCCCAGCTATTAGCTCCTTCGTGAATAAGAAAGGCCTCACTGACTTGGAAATTCCCGAAGGATTAGGAGATCTTGCAAACGCGATTTCTAAAGATGAGCAAGAACCAGCTGGTGATGAGAAATCAGTAAGATTTTATTGAAAAAAATATCTTATTCCATAGGCTTTACAGATCATGCCTGAAAGCTACAAGAACAATGACAAGATCTTTAAGAAAATCATGAAATTCTTTAGCAATAAAGGAGATTCAAACATTGATAACCTGATGGAAATGGTAGAAAAAGGAAAAAATGCAGGATTTTCTTTATTAGATGATGAAGATGAAGTTAATCCCTCCGGAACTCAAACCCCAGCTGAGTACTTTGAACAACCAAAGAAAAAGAAGGGAAGACCCAGGAAAGTCAAGATTTTAGAAGAGAACTCCGACACCTATCCTGAAGGTAAGAATTCTCAATTATTCGCCTTATTATTTAGATCTTCCTAAGAAAATGATCAAGAACGAGTTGAATAGCTCTCAACCAAATATGATGTCCTCAAATCCAGATGCAGAGGAGACTCCTGTTGAGGAGTCTGCTCCAAGCCCACGTTATAATTTCAGACTTAGTAGACGAAGTTCAGCAACCTCAGATTTAGATGCACCTAAATCTACTAGCTTAATTCCAAGATATCCTACAGAACTTGATTTCAGTATGAATGGAGACCAATTTTTGAATAATGATGTAGATGCAACACCTGCATTGCCTGTTAAGGAAGAATTCCTAAACATGTTTGGAGAGAAGGCTCCTATCAAGGTAATGGATTTCTGAGAAAAATACTTATAGTTTTAGGCTGAACAAGACTATGAGTCTGAAACTAAAATACCAGATTCACCAGGTTACTTCACACCTGATCTTTTCATGACTAGCAGCCCCAGACCTACTACGGGAGCTATTAATGAAGAGTTCTATGGTTTCGATAAGTTTTAGGTACTAACTTATTATATCATGTATGTAAATTCTATTCTTTTAAATCTTCTTGGTAATTCAAGTACATGAGAACTTCTACTTTTAGTTCTAATCTCTTACAAAAAGTTTTGTTAATAGTTTCCTTAGAAAAATTAATCCACTTATTATCGAGACTTTTGTGAATGTAGCTCTTGAGTTTGATCTGTTATTTGTGAAATTTAGAAGTAGTTGAGATAGTTTGAAAAAAGCAGTTTTATTTGATTAGTAAAATAATTGATCCCAATAGCTACTGAGGAAAAATGGTTATTCAACTGTTCATGCTTTTCGTTCCACAAGTCCTGATTACGAATTAAGAGATCTTGTTAAACTTCTTTAAGAGTTTTGAGGAAGTAAAAGCACTATGAGAATGGGCAGGTTTAATTCGATTATCGGATTTGAAAAATACCTAAAATTGAGACATGAAATAAATAATTAATTTCAAAGAATACAAAACAGGAACACTTTTTTTTGCTACATAAATGAATTCTTCTATCTATAAAACCGGAAACATCAAGGATGCATACAAGATAGATAAAGTCCTCGGAGAGTAATTTTTCGATTTCTTTTGTTAATTGTCTCAGAGGAAGCTTTGCTGTTGTTAAAAAGGGTATCAAGAAGTCCACCAACGAGGAATTTGCTATTAAGATCATCGACAAGTATGCAATATACTTCCTCTATAATCATAAGAACTGCCTTGGAGAGTGATGACCAAATTGCCCTTCAAACTGAAGTTGAAATCCTCAGTCAAGTATATCCGTTCCGTCTAGTATATAATAACTAGATTGACCATCCCAACATTGTGAAGCTTTATGAAATCTATGATGAGAAGACAAGATTCAACATGGTCATGGAACTCATGAATGGTGGTGAAGTACTGACATGCAAATTCTTCCTTAACATGTTAGCTTTTTGATAGAATAGTCGAAAAGGAACATTACAGTGAAAAGGAAGCTGCTGATACCATTAGACCAATTGTTGATGCTATCAGATATTGTCATTCTATGGGAATTGCTCACAGAGATCTTAAGGTGCGTTACATCATCTAAGAGTTATAATAAAAACAGCCTGAGAATCTTTTGTACGCTTCTCCTGACCCTAATGCCATCATCAAGATTACTGATTTTGGTCTTGCCAAGGTTATTAGCAATGAGCTCATGACAACTGCTTGTGGTACACCAGGATATGTTGGTAACTTGTTCTTTTAATCGTGACCTTATATTGCTAGCTCCCGAAATTCTTGAAGGTAAAGGATATGACCTTGCCGTTGACTACTGGAGCATTGGTGTTATAATTTACGTTATGTAAAGCAATATTTTCTTGAATAATGTGCAGGCTTTGCGGTTACCCACCTTTCTATGAAGAGAGTAATGAAAAGCTCTTCGAAAAAATCAAGAAGGCTGAATATGAGTTCGCTTCTCCTTATTGGGATGATATTTCTGATTATGGTAGAGCACATGGCTTTCGATATTAATAGAATAGCTAAGGATTTGATTAAGAAACTTCTTGTTCCCGATCCTAAGAAGAGACTTAATGCTGATGAAATTCTTTCTCATCCTTGGATAGTCGGTGATGTTACTCCTAGAAAGAAATTGCCCCAAGTCACTGAGAAAATTAAGGAATTCAATGCTAAAAGAAGATTCAAGGTAATTCCAATTTAATATCTGGCTAATTTAATTAGAGAGCCCAACTTATGGTTCTGGCCGCTAATAAATGGAGAAATCTTGTCAAGTCAGACACTAACTAATTTACTTGAACTATTACATCATTATATAATATGATAATATGAGTAAGAAAGTATCTAGGTGATATATTATGTGATTCATGGGTATAGAATTATGATTCTAAGAATGTGATGATACAAAATTCACGGTCAATTAAGATGAAAAGAAAGCGCCTATTATAAGGCTAATAATTGCAACAAGAACAACATGCCAAAATTGAAACCCGGCAAAGTTTTCTAAGAGCTCATGAGATAGGTTCTAATCTTACCTGGAGAATTTGCTTTTTCAGGTGTTTTCTTCCTGTCAAGATTTTCCTTTAGCGCATTTAACTCAGCAAAAAACTGGTTTCTTTCTTCCGAAACTTTTAGCTTTCATATTACTCAAACTAAATCTTTTCTTTTACTAACAATTTTTCTTGCTCTTCAACTTTAGCCAACAGTCTCTCATAGTCTCTTTTATAGTCTTTTCCCAAAACACTATATTCTGCATTAGATTCTCTTTGGGAGAGAGCTGCAGAACCATGCATATGTCCATTTACGCTCTGCAATCCCCTTCCAAAGACCGATCCTCTCATTCTATCTGGAGAACTTCTTACGCTCTCTTCTATATTTCCTTGATATCCGGGGCTTCTTCGCCCAAATCCACTATGCTGCATTTCGTCTCTGAAGTCCACCTTTAAACGAATAGTCTGTACAGCATGTTGTGGTTTGGATTTCCAAATATCTCCAAGTCGTGATTTCTTTTTTGTGAAAAAATTTCTAAGTATAATACATCTATGAATCCTTCCAACTCTGTTGCAAGGATCAAGAACTTGTCATTTGCATTTGTCTCAGATGGGAGATTATCCTATGACTTAATGCCAGAGATAAGAAAATTACTAGAGGTTGCATATGAAATTCAGCCTTTATAGTTTGGTTTGGATCCAAAATGTCTTGGTTGGGTTTGACAACATATAATTTAGGAGAAGTTGTTTTTATCTTCGAAGTTAGCCATTTTTGTGAGGAAAATACCTTAAACGCCACTTTTTTATTTGTTAGATTCGATATAGATATGGAAGAGTGCAAGACTTTTTTTGGAATGTTTTCAAAAACAACCTCTGATTGAGGATGAACCATTATGTAACGTTGCCTTCTTGGTTATTTCAATATCTAGCTAATTTACTCAGAATTCATCCGGCTTTTTCAAGAGTTCAATACAATTATGTATTGTTAAATAAATTTAAAATGATCTCCAAGAAACACATCGTAAAAATCGCCTAAGCTAAGCTTAACTCATTTTACCACATCGTGGTAATTGCTTTAGTATTCTTACCTAACACTCATAGATTCTTATGTCATAAAACTAAAATATTTAAACAATAAGATATTCGAGCTGGACTGTATAACTCAAAAGTCCAAGATATCATGATAAATTGATCTCATCCTCCATAGCTCAGCTGAAACGAAGAGGCTAATTATTTAGTAAGCTGTTAACTGATATATTTTTTTTTTCTCTTGAAGAGAGCATTGATCAATAGGTTAGAAAATTATGCTGTCTAGGGAATAGGATTCTGCCTAAATGATTCTTTAATTTTTTTGAGATCTTCTCGTTTATAACAACTCGAAAAAACAAATAAAAATTTAAGTTAAGTTGTAAATTCAAACAAATAAGCAATGCTGAGGAATGTTAACTTCGTGCGACTCTTTGGGAGTGCATTTATAGTGTTCATTTTAGCATACATGGCTGGAATGTATTATCTCTTTGCCGTTGCCAATGGATTTATGGTTCCTGAGAGTACATACCAAATTAATGATGATATCATTTCAATAGAGCCAGCGTGGTTCATCGCCCATCTCGTTGTCCTGCATATTTTTATGGTGCTCTGTCTAGCATCATTTTTCCAAACAATTATCAGTGACCCTGGAAAAGTTCCACTATTTTGGGTAACCTTCCTTTTAATTTATGTAATTGCTAAGGGATTTTTCTTGGATGACCCTGATCACAAAAGAAGACGATACTGCCTAATTTGCCATATCTTCAAACCTGAAAGATGTCATCACTGCTCAGCGTGCAATAGATGTGTCTTGAATATGGATCATCATTGCCCATGGCTCAACAATTGCATTGGTTTTTACAACAGAAAATTCTTTTTGTTGCTTTTGTTCTATACGGTCTTAATCAAGCTCCAAATTACCTTGGTTTATTTCACAACCTGGCTAACTATTATTCTCGGTTTCTTCGTAAGAACAGCCAGAGATTTGTTTAAAGCAATAGAAAAATAACTATCAACTAGAATCCAATGTCCAGTACTTTACTATTCTTGGATATATGGTAAATGTTTTGATGCTCTTCATCATTGGATCATTCTTCAAATTCCATATACAGCTCGTTAAAGATAATGTAACTACAATCGAATACATGGATAAAAAGAGAGGCCCCGAAGCCAGACACGAAACCGGAAATGTAACATCTCTAATATTTGCTCTAATTTCCTAGTATGACATGGGATTCTATTATAATTTCATTCAAATATTTGGGAAGGATCCTCTCCTTTGGTTTTTCCCTGTCTTTTTGAAGTCTGGAAAGCCTATTGGTGATGGTGTTGTCTGGCCCCAAAGACCCGCTCACCTGTAAAAAGTTACTTTTCTTCATTAATCTTTTAGACAATCTTTCCAAAATGAACCCAGCAGACAATCTGTAATTTGTATATATTGGTCAATAATTCGTTTAGAATGAGACACTTCATACTAAAGA
>Ga0065720_1019114_pt1 | contig 37003 bp, 32 predicted proteins | sample Thericmetagenome_FD_59107 | JGI IMG/M metagenome (GOLD analysis project Ga0065720, IMG submission 59107) | Thermophilic microbial communities from the Joint Bioenergy Institute, California, USA of rice/straw/compost enrichment - eDNA_2 v2... | ecosystem: Engineered > Solid waste > Grass >... | reverse complement strand
AAGAGTGTAAGCGGGGAGCAGGAATGCTGACGAATGCCAGATTCGAGCGCCCCGACCTGGGACAACATGGTTAACGGCCAGGTTAACCTCTACGATGCCATTCGCCGTCAGATTGACTTCAAGCTCGGCAACAAGGAGTACAAGCTCCGCACCGATCGGACTCTGCCGACCCTCATTGTGCGCCCTCGTGGCTGGCACCTTGAGGAGAAGCACGTCACCGTCGACGGTGAGCCCATGAGCGGCTCGCTCTTCGACTTCGGTCTCTACTTCTTCCACAACGCCAAGGAGACCCTCAAGCGCGGCTTCGGCCCCTACTTCTACCTGCCCAAGATGGAGTCTCACCTCGAGGCTCGTCTCTGGAACGACGTCTTCAACCTCGCCCAGGACTACATCGGCATCCCCCGCGGCACCATCCGCGCCACTGTCCTGATCGAGACCATCCTTGCTGCCTTCGAGATGGAGGAGATCATCTACGAGCTCCGCGACCACAGCGCTGGCCTCAACTGCGGTCGTTGGGACTACATCTTCAGCGTTATCAAGAAGTTCCGCCAAAACCCCAACTTTGTGCTGCCTGACCGCGGCCAGGTCACCATGACCGTGCCCTTCATGGATGCTTACGTGCGTGCTTGGAACTCTAAATTTAGCGAATAATTTTGATTACTGACAGCCAAAAAACAGGTCAAGCTCCTCATCCAGACCTGCCACAAGCGCGGCGTCCACGCCATGGGTGGCATGGCTGCTCAAATCCCGATCAAGGATGACCCCGTAGCCAACGAGAAAGCCCTCGAAGGCGTGCGCGCTGACAAGCTGCGTGAGGTGCGCGCCGGCCACGACGGCACTTGGGTTGCTCACCCGGCCCTCGCCTCGGTCGCCTCTGAGGTCTTCAATAAGTACATGCCTACTCCCAACCAGCTCTTCGTGCGTCGCGAGGATGTCAAGATCACCGCCAACGACCTGCTTAACATGAACGTACCCGGCAAGATCACCGAGGACGGCATCAAGAAGAACCTGAGCATCGGTCTTGGCTACATGGAGGCCTGGATCCGCGGTGTCGGTTGCGTGCCTATCAATCACCTGATGTACGTTCTTCTCTCCCCGGGTATCACGTTCCAAGTCATTAGAATGCTAACGAACCCCTAGGGAGGACGCCGCCACAGCTGAAGTGTCTCGCAGCCAGCTGTGGCAGTGGGTGCGCCACGGCGTGACCACCGCTGAGGGCAAGCGCGTCGACAAGGCGTACGTGCTCAAGCTGCTCAAGGACATCGCCGCCGACCTGGCTGCCAAGGCCCCCAAGGGCAACAAGTACCAGCTGGCCGCTCAGTACTTCGCCACCCAGGTCACCGGCGAGGACTACGCCGACTTCCTGACGTCGCTGCTCTACGACGAGATCACCAGCGCGGGCAGCCCCAAGCCGGCGTCGAAGCTCTAAATGGCTTGCATTTAGGGTTTCGTGTGGATGTAGATTTCAAGGGAAGGATTATAAGGAAGCAAGCAAGGGAGCGTTGCTGCTGCTGTCATGTCGGGTCAAGGTCTCGTTTCAACTTTTCTTTTATCCATTATAGCATTACATATCAGTGCCGGGTTTGAAATGAGCGGTCTTTTGCTCACTTGGGTCGGTTAACATTCAGGAGATTGTATCACTGCTTTTTTTACACATAGGAATGGGCCTGTCTTCATTTTTGTTTTTTAGTCATGAAAAATGGGAAATTGAACTTTTGGCCATGAATCTTGAGAATGTGTTGGATGTGGTGGGTGAAATAACATGTCTCAAAAGTCGTCAAAAACCAGTCAATGGCATTAGTTGATATATGTTCTCCCGGATAGAGAGAGGTACGATAAGGCAGTAAGGAGTGTAGATAATCAATTACCGATGGTTATGAAGTTATCAAGGACGTCTCAATTGTCGTGGCCTCGGCACTTCTCTTCCCCCTCATTCGAAGATTGGGAGAGCATAAAGTCATATTGTTTACTCAAAACAAAATGACCTGTTATCATCAAACTTCTCATAATGCTGCCAGGGATATTCATCCAGGCGCTGACTGTCCTCCTGCCTCTCCGCACAGCAGCCTACACCCTCAACGATGATGCCTTCGACCCACGAACAGCAACCACCAAAGACATCCACCACACCCTCTTCACCAACCAAACAACTTGCCGCGGCATCATCTCCTCCTTTCTCGCCCGCATCGAGGCCTTTAACCCCGTCATCAATGCCATCATCTCCCTTAACCCTGACTCCCTCTCCGTTGCAGACCATCTAGACGCCGTCCTCTCTTCCTCGTCCAACATTACCTCCCTTACCACCAGCTTCCCTTTATTTTGTGTGCCTGTCCTCCTCAAAGACAACTTCGACTTCGTCCCCCTCCCCACAACAGCCGGCTCCCGCGCCCTCGCCCTCAACTTCCCTTCCGAGGACGCCCCATCCGTGCAAGCCCTCTCCTCCGCGGGCGCCGTCATCCTCGGAAAAACAAACATGCATGATATGGCCCTTGAAGGTCTCACCGTTTCTTCTTTCGCCGGGCAGACCCGCAATCCTTATGACCTGAGTCGTACCCCGGGGGGGAGCAGTGGCGGCTCGGGGGCTGCGGTGGCAGCGGGGTTTGCGGTGTTGGCTATGGGGACGGATACGATGAATTCGGTGAGGAGTCCGGCGAGCGCCGGGGGGTTGGTGGGGGTTAGGCCGTCCAGGGGCGCGGTGAGTAGGAGGGGGGTGGTGCCGGTTAGTTGGAGGCAGGATGCGGTTGGGATAATGGGGAGGAGTGTGGAGGATGTGGGGGTGGGGTTGAGGACGTTAATGGGGGTGGGGGTTGACCCTCAAGATAATGCGACGTGGGAGGTACCTGGGAAGGTGTGGGAAAAGGATTTGGGGAGGGAAATAGAGAGAGAGGGTAAGAGGGGGGTGAGGGGGAGGAGGTTCGGGTTGTTGACGGAGGGGTATTTCAATTTTACTACTTCGGCGGAGACAGACCCCGTCAATGGTGCCATGAGAAATATGGTATCCAAATTGACCGCAGCAGGGGCAGCAGTAATCAACATCTCCGACCCCCTCCTCAACCCCATCTCCCTAAAGTCCCTCGACGTCCAAATATTCGAATACCCTCCCATGCTTACGTCCTACCTCTCACTCACCGCTTCCCATAACCCCCCTGGCTCAGTTCCCCCCTCCTTTCGCGCCTTATATACCCAAGCCCGCCCCAACCGCGCCTTTCTCGTCCTCCCTGCACAATCCTCCTTCCTCCACGCTGCCCTCAAGTCCTCACCTTCCTCAGAAGAATATCACTCCCGCCTGCAAGGCATCTCCCGCCTGAGAGAACACCTCCTTAGCGTCTTCAAGGCTCATGATCTTGATGCCTTGATCTACCCCGAGCAACAGAACCTTGTCGTGCCTATCGGTTCGCCCAACCAGTACGGACGGAATGGCCTGCTCGCGGCGTTGACTGGGTTTCCGGTCGTGTGTGTGCCCGTAGGGTTTTCTCCGCCTACGGACTTGGCGCCGGCGGGTGTGCCAATTGGGATGGAGGTTTTGGGGCAGCCGTGGAGTGAAGGGGGGCTATTGGGGATTGCAAAAAGCATCGAGTATATACGGAAAAAGGATGGAGAGGGGGTGAGGGTGCCGCCTTGGGTTGAGGGACGGGTCCCAGTAAGGGGTAGATATGAGAGGGTTCCGGAAGTTAGGGTGGATGAGAGGGTTCCAAAAGTATATCCTTTGGGGGTATTTTAGATGTGAGGGAGAGAGGTAGGTAGGTTGGATATGGTAATGAGTCGGGTATCTATTGTTTATTTGGAATTTATGCGATATGTTGCAGGTGGGGGCTTACCCTAAATCCTAGTATCATCCACCCTCAGCCTACCCTCATATCATCGACTAAGACATTGACCCGCACTTATTCCACTTCTCTAGTAGCTTGAGGATGATGTTAAACAAGCCCTAACAATCCTTCAAAATGACCGAGCCTCTTTGAACCCTTTAGTGAACCTCATCAAACCCCAAAACCAACTCATTCATCACCTTTGCGATCTTCTCCAACCCGTCTCTGTCCGACAAATCCCGCTTTCTACCTTCTACATGTTGCTGGCCAGCTAGGCTGGATCTCCTTTCGGGTATCACGACCTCGATTTGCGTTTGTCCTGTTTTATTGTTCTCTCCTAACAAAACCTCAAACCCTCCATGTTTCATGGGCGACCCAGCTCTCTTTCTGAGTTCTTCGTGTTCTCGGAAGGAGAGCAAATCTCGAGGGCCTGGGAGTTGAATGAGTGGCTCATCTCTCTCAACTCCGAGAGTTGAGGTACTTTTATACCAGCTGTGGAGGGTCCTTTGTCCTTCGCGCGGTATACTTTCTTGCTGTCCGTTTTGCTCAACAGGGAGCTCAAGTGAAAACCTGACTTCTTTTCGCTCATCATCCCCGACTTCGCAGCTCGTTTCAGCTTCAGTGCCAATTATACCTTGCTCTCCTGTCTTCCACCAAGCCAGAGTCTTCCCTGACTTCGAGTTTCCTGGTTTCGCTGGCTTTGGTCTTTCATACTCCTCGAGTCTCTTCTGTGCTTTGACCCTCTGTTGTTCTCTCAGCCTCTTTTGCTCCCTGACCCTCTCTTCCTCTTTGAGCTTCTCTTGTTTCTTGATCCTCTCCTGCTCTCTGATTCTCTCTTGTTCTCTGATCCTCTCTTGCTCCTTTCTCTCCTGCTCCCTAATTCTCTCTCGCTCTTTCATCCTCGCCCTCCTAATCTCGCCATCCCAATCCCTAACCACCGCCCACCGGATATCCCCGCTCAATATCTTCTCCAACCGGTCCAGCCGGGTGATCAACGAACCCATAAAGTTCTCCCCAGCAAGCAGCCCCCCCCCAATGGAATCACGGTTTGGTGATGATGTGTCTACAGCGAGACCATCGTTCGAAACAAGGGGCGAAGGTAGGGGTGACGGGGAAAACGGGGAAAAATAGTCCTGATGGTTGTGATTTGGAGGTATGGTAGCAAGAATTCTGTGCGGGGAGATGGGTTTGTTGGGATCGATGTCGGGAGGGGGTAATAATCTCGGGAATGTAAGGTCTTTGAGAGACTGTATTTCATGAGTTGGGGAGGGTTGGCCGGTAGGTGACTCGTTGGCTTGGGCACGGAGGTCTAAGGTGCGTGGTTTACGCCGGGGAGAGCGGAGGATTCTTGGTACCGTTGGACTGGGCGCCGCAGCCGCAAATTCGGGTGTTGTACTTCGTGACTCGTCGAGGGAGTCTGGGGTTGGCGGGAGATCGGCTATGATTTGGACGGGAGTTATGCGTAGAACTGGCCGGCATTGTGCTTGTTGTGCTTGTTGTGGTTGTTGTGGTGGTGGCAATTCTAAGGAGCTGATTGCTGAAAATGATTGCAGGCTGATGGGACGGGAAGGTCGGAATGATGAACCTAGTAGTAGACCATGACTCTCTCGATTCTCTAGACGAAGGACTTGGCCGTCATCTCGTTGGTATAGTTCGTCTGGATTTCTCGTAGTTTCTAGCACCGGGCTGATGGCAATCCAAGAATAATCCCCGCATTTTGTAGCTGTAGGGTTTGCCCCATGTTGAGCAGGGTCTTGTGCAGGAGTGTCGTCGCCTAGACACTCGGCAGAAAGATGCGGCGACGGAATCGAAACAGACACCGTATCCGATAGTATCGTCTCGCTCGAGTCTGAGTCGGAGCTGTCCGCAACAGAAGGTGACTTGCAAAGATAGCTTCTGTCCATAATCGTATGTAGGGTATCTAACGCATTTAAGGAATATGCAGACTGGGGACGGCGTATGCAAAGCCCTCGTTGACGGCGCAGCAAAGGCAAGCGACGACGATGGACATTATCCAAGCTGGTATCAGCAGCAGGGTCCGACTGGGCTATTACCAAAGCAGTGGGAAGCGTATATGGAAAGACAGGGCCTTGTTGGTCCAACAAATCTGTCAGCTGATGATCATAAGAGACGTGATGTTGCGCTGGCACTGGACCACCACCACGGGCACGGGCACGAACCGAGACTTCTGCTCTCCGGGAATGTTGCTGTTCATCAAAGTCGTCCATAGAAGCAGTAGCACTAAACCTCGGCGCTGGCGCCTGATGCGGCTGTCGCGCTTCGTGCGGGTCTAAAACCAGCTTCAAGAGATCGTCAGCACCGTTGATGCTGCTACCCCGGGGCAGTGGCTCGGACAGGGGTCGTGGTCGGCGCCGAGGAGGAACCGAAACGGTGACGTCGTGATTGTGATCGACTTTTATTGTTGTTCGTGGCCTAACCGGATCCTGTTTGGTGTTGATGTTGTTATTGTGTCTCAACAAATCCAAATTGTCATGCTCATTGGGGATCGATATGGCTATGTGCTTGTGACCGTTGATCGTGGTGCTCGTGACAGCCGAGTCCGGCAGTCTAAGGAGTTTCGACCAACGCCGTTGCTGCTGCTGCTGCTGCTGCTGCTGCTGCTGCTTCTGATTCCGATTCCCATTTTCAGATTTCCATGGTTTTCGCCCTAGCCCGCGCCAGAGGGACAACCTCCGTTTGGGGTTACATTCGGGGTCCGCCATGGCTTGGGCCGGCAAGTCTGGGATGGACTTCAGATTCTCCGGCGCCCGGGACGTGTTGCGAAAAAAGTCGATCAGATCGCGCAAGCTATCCCTCTTCCTTCCCTTTATAGATTGTCGCGACTGATTTTGATTGGGAACTCTGGGAACGGGGACGTTGACCAAGTTGTCGGTTGAGCTTGAGGCGTCGTCTAAGAGGAAACTCTCGAAATGATAGCTAGGGTGTGTTTGATGCCCCGCTGTGCCAGATAGAATCGTAGTCGTGACTTGTGACGGAGTTCTTCGATGTGACGGCCTGTCGTCGCTGTGCACCGTTACTGTTTCACGACGGACCCGAATGCCTCGATTGTTACTGAGACAGTCCATAACGAACGATGGTAGGAACGTGAAGATGTTCCTATTTCGGCCATGTTCATTGGAATAGGAAAGCGTCTGTTTACAACGTTAAAAATACTTCTCATTATTCTTCAGTTACGGATGCTCACCGGTGAAGTTTCTGTCTTCTTGGAATATCCTAGAAAACTGAGTGGACGCATGGCAAACTGTGCTTAGCAGTCCCTTCGACTCCAGCATATCTGACAGAAGGTGTTTCAATTTCCCAAGGATCTATAATCGAAGCCCTTAATACTTTTATCATACCGCAGAAAGCATTATCCCGAACACTGGGAATCAACTCATCGCAGCATTTTGTTTTCCCAACATTAAATCCCGAGCCTCTTGCATGCACCTGCAGTGTCAGGGCTTGGCTTAGATGGCTAGCCCGATGGCCGACCGAGCTGAAGCATCGTGTCTGCAATCGTCATTCTCTTGTGGCAATGGAATCACAATGGATAGAGAACTCCAGCTAGCAAATGTACAGTTGGTCCCAACCAGCTACCGTTCATTGCCGCATCCGAGTCCCCGAGTTGAGCAAAACGACTCGTCCAAGTCCCTGGATCGCCCCAGAAAGCCTTGGCCTCAAAACCATCCGCGACTCACAATCTCCTGAGTAAGCTTGGGGAAGGAAGGGCTACCTGCGGTTGGCGCATTGCGGCTTCGGCCGGATGGAGCAGGTAAGGGTGTTCTGCAACGTCAGCAGCTGCAAGTCATTGACAGGGGGACATGTGGCGGGGATGATGTGACGGGTGACGGATTGGCCTTCGCATCATGCATCATGTGCGGAGTTTCGAAGAGCTTGGACCGAGGCTCGTCCGAGGGGTAACGACTCTGTTCCAGGTCAAAGGATCTAAGTTTTAGTAACTAAAGCTGCTAGATGAAGCTATTAGAGTCGGAACTATTGTTCCTTGGAGTTAAAATGACTTCCCAAGGCCAATATTCCCATCCCCAAATTTCCCTGCACGCAAAATCGCGGAATATCGTCGAGCGCAAAACTGTAGGACATCTGATCCACCATACGATTCCCCACAGCCCCATAAACACTTCCGTCCAATCAGCGTTGCATATTTCCAGGACAAGCTCAACGGGATCGACGGCCAGCAGATCGGCGGCGTCACTTGGCAGTCTTGGCTAGCACGTGGATCTGATGTTTGTGTCACCAGCTGGACAGTGGATGGTTGTCTCTGGCAGAAGGCGAAGCGACGGAAGCTGGCTTCATTCCTAGTGTTAAGGCTGTGCAAGTGTCGATAAATCGACATAGCTTGCTTCAGGATGTTTATACTACCCGAGAGTAGTGTTTGACCTAAACACCAGAAAGGTCTTGGTAACTTCGCTACGTCTCGGAATGCTACCGAAGTTGCATGACCACCACGTGCTTTGATCGGGAGACCCACCAAACAAGGCATCAAACTCCGCCTCACTAGTGCGAGATTTCGAAAGCCAGATGGATGATGATCACATGCTGAACGGACGACATTCAGAGAGAGCCAGAGCGATTTATGATGGGGTGTGGATGTCAATCCATGAGACTCGAGGAGTCGAGAATGCTTCGAGAGCCTTAGGCGTAAGCATGGGTAGGCTGGCATTTGTTCACCCAAACAGGTAGATAAACGCAATAGAGCGTTGAGACTGAACGGCCCCAACAGCTTGGGGCTTGGGCAGTTCTGGCCCATGATCGACGAGCAGTATACGACTTAAGGCCTAGAGGCCTTGTTCGGTTGTGGAGTAGGTATGCCGGAAACACAAAAAAAGCACATAACAAACGCAAGCAACGAATCAACTCATCGCCATCTGAACCGTAATGGCATCCTCCTCCGTCGGCAGAAACACCCTTACTCCAAGAACCCCAAAGCAAAATGCAGAACCAGATCCCGCACCCATCTACAACTAATCGCCTGTCTGTCTGCCATGTGTGTCGCGAGATAGCCTCTTGAAGCCCCTCCCCCATCCGAAATGCCTGCCCTGTATCTATGCTATGCACACCTTTTTGGCGCCTGCTAAAGATAATGATGCGAGTAAAATCAACACAGAATTGAAATCCAGGAGATCAAAACTAGACGTGAATGTAGTTGCCACCTATCTACCGCTTGCCCGGCTTCCTCCTGATAAACGGATCCGCCGCGGGCCGCTTGGGAATAACAACCGGTCCCTAGAAGTTGCCTCACGTTAACTCTTTGATCCTCATCACATGTGGTCCTGAATGTCAAGAGAAGTGCTTACTTTTGGAGAATTGTTTGGTCCAGAAGGGCCAGGACTGCCAGTCGGCCTAGAAGGTGCCGGAGGAGGAGGGCGTGGCTGTGGCCGAGGAGGCGGACGGGTTGGAGGAACCAGCCCCAAAACTTCCATCGCAGAAGGATCGATCGATGCCGATGCCGATGCCGGTTGTTTGTGTGAACCAGAAGGCTGAGGAGGCTTTGGCGGGGTCGAATGCGGCTGAAGGAATGATATTAGTACGCCGAACACTTAGGTAGAAGCTACAGGAAGAGAACAAACCTTTTTCGCAGGACGCCGATTTTCTTCATTGGTATCCCGCGGTCGCTTCTTCCCAGCAGACCCATCAGTGGATTGAATGATGGGAAGCTCTCCGCCCCGGGTAGTTGGGGTAGTAGCTTCGCCCCGTTCATTTAGCCCGCCGATGCCAGAACCACGGTAAGGCATCGCTGGAGGGATCAACTCAGAGGTGCGCGGAGTATCATGCATCTCCACATCCTCCTTGGACCGAGCGACAGGAGCAACTGGCACGGAATATTGCTTGGCAAGCGATTCAAGTGACACCCTGGGCCCAGGCTGGCTCAGCAGGGCCATGATGTTGCCGTTGGTGTAGCGATCGCGCTGTTTAGCATCCTCGATGAGCTTGGCCCAAAATTCACCCTGAACGAGTGCGCGGGAATCACCCAAAATCCATAGTGATGACCTCGCACGCGTCAAACCGACATTCATACGACGGATATCTGTCATGAAACCGATACCACCCGTTGGACTGGCTCGGACACAAGAGAAGATGATAATCTCACACTCGCGACCTTGGAACGCGTCCGTGGTGTTGAACTCAATTTGCTCTGTAATGCTCTCGCCATATCTCTCAACAAACTTCTGCCGGAGACGTTGCAGCTGGGCCTTGTACGGGGTGATGATGCCAATCTTGCCTGTCAAGTCGATGTCCCGATAATCTGAGCGGAAGCGCATATAGAGCTGCATAGCAACCTTGACCTCTTCTTCGTTGACCAGAGACTGGTTCTTGGGGCCACGCTCTTGCGAACCCTTCACATCAAAGAAGCGGTAAGGGCCCAGCAGGACGCTCTGATGCCACGGCTGCAAACGGAGCCTTGCCATATCAGCGCCATCTTGCAGCAGTCCTTCGTAGAACTCCTTGCTGGGGAACCTGCTGATTTCCGGATGCATGCGGTACTGCATATCCAGCAAATGGACATCCTTGGGATGATTCTTTTGCATCCGGACGAACAAACTCTGGTCGTAGCCATACTTGGCCGCAGATTGTGAGAGGACTGTCGGAGGGAGCTGCTTCGGGTCACCGACAAGGATACACTTGTTGCAGCCATACTTCAGTGGGATGAGGGCGCTAAGTTCCACACACTGAGCAGCCTCGTCGATGATGACAGTCTCGAACTCGACGTTGAGATTCTTGAACATTTCGTGACCGCTCCCGCTCAAGGTAGCACAAAGAACTTGAGCCTTATCTAAGATCTCTTGCTGAATCTGCCGGCGCTTGATCTCAGTCTCACGGGCATAAGTGTTGCCGCTGGCTTTGTCAGCGTCGATCTTGGCGCCGATGTGAGCTTGACGGCGCTTGAGCTCGTCAAACTCGCGCTGCAGTTTCATCGCAGATGCTCGGTCATCGCTCAGTCTAGCTGCATCCAATTGTGGACGGATCTCAGCAAGTTTGGCTTTGATCTCTCCTGCTTCCTTGTGTAGCTGATCCCGCTCGCTGGGACTGCTGTTCTTGTTGAGCTCCGCATCCATCCTGGCCTTAACCAGCTCGTCGAGAGTAACATCCTTGACGGCTGCATTGATGACATCGCTGCGGCCCAAACGGAGGACCTCAATCTTGTGAAATGTCCCATTCATTGTCTTGACACCTGCCTTCAAACGCAGTACCAATTCGTCTACAGCGGCGTTGCTAGGAGCACACACGAGAAGCTTCTTGGACGGTGCGGTGCCGTTGGTAGGCCCTGCACCAGGTCGGCTGATCTGCACAGCACCAGTATTCGATGATTTCAAAACGCCGGTGAGCAAGCAGCCAACCATCGCAACAATGGTCTTGGTCTTTCCAGTACCGGGAGGTCCCTGGATCAACGTAAATCCATCATTCTCCTTCGCGTTCAGGATCGCTCGCGCCTGACCAGGATTGAGCTGGTAATTGTCCATGACCGCCTTGATAGCCTCGTCACCAAAGGTCAACATTGGCGACGGCTGCGCCTTCAGAATTTCATCCATGAGATCATAATACTGAAGACTCTCCAGCGCAGCGTACTCGCGCTCAATTGTTGTCATGTTGGTGATCTTGACAACTTGGAACTCAGAGCCGGGAGTAAGGGCAGGCAGGATCTGGTTACCCTTAGCGTTGAGGCGATAGACGACCTCGACGGTGTCTTTCTTGTAGGTAGTCTTCCAGATCCGAGAAAGACAGTGCAGCTCTTGCGGCTGGTTCAGCGGGTCCTCTCCCTTGGAGATGATAACGATGTCTCCCTCAGTAAGACCCCGATCTTTGCTAATCTGAGCGGGGACAGCAGCCGTCACTTCCATGAATTTGTCCACAGTCATACGACTCAGAACCTTGATACCAAAGGGTTTCGACGTGGTCTCGTCTTTGGCTGTCACAAACGAACGCCAAGCCTCGTTGATAAGTAGAGGAAAAAAAGTCTGCTTGTAACTGTATGGATCTGGGTACGTGTCCGACACATTACCACAACGATACCCATTAGGAGGGTCGTTCCCTTCATGAAAGATGTCCCACTCTAATATGGCTTGGTGCAAGACATCCATTGGAGGAATCAACCGTGCTCGCATGTCCTTGGCCGATCTCAGGATTTTCATCTTCTTAACGGGCCCGCGGAGCTTCTCGGCTTCCAACTCAAGCCGGCGACGCTCTGCCTCGTCCCAAATCTTCTTGCTCTTTGTCTTGGCCCTGTTGATGACATCGTCGTCATCGTCATCATCGCCTTCATCTTCGGAAGAGGAGCCGACCATGATTTCATCTTTGACAACGGGTGCGTGATCTTTTCCGCGAACTCCGGCAATGGATTGCAAGCCTGAGCCCTCTCCTGGAATCGTCTTGCCAGCCCGGAGAGCTTTTGCCTTGGCGATAGCTTCTGCATCCCGCCTCGCCTTCTCGGCCCTTTCCCGAGCGCGAGCCTCCTTGATTTGCTGTTGATTGGCAAGAATGGCCTGCTGACTGAGCTTTGCCGGCGCCTTAGGCTTGGCAGGTTCTTCCTTCTTTAAAGTCTCGAGAAGTGAAGACTTATGGTACTTCTCAAAGTTAGGAGTGATTTGGGCGAGGTGTTCGTTGATATCCCCAGAATAGCTGATACCAGCCTTGGAAAAATCAAGCTTGCTCTGTTTCAGAGCCCGTTCCTTCTCTTTAGCTTCCCTGTCGCCAGGCTTCGTGCCCATAAACTGCTCTTCGATGACAGCATCCTCTCCTAGGGCCTTAAGCAGCTCAATACGCTGAACATCTGTCAAGTTCGTCTTTGTCAGGTAGTCCATGCGGCCATCCCTCTGCTTCGTTTTCTTAAGCATGCTATCCAGATGTCCACGAGTTCTCTGAGGCAAGTTCATCTCATTCTCTTGCAATCTCGAGAGGAGCTTTTTGATAGTCTCGATGATGCCCATGACGAGATACTTGTCTCGAAGCTGCAGCATGTCCGCGAGGGAGTACGAACACTTCCTGGGAGGGTCCAGGACTTCTCTCATGGCCTTGGATATCGCGTCCTCGCCGCTCTCTTGAGCGAGAGAGGAAGCCATCACGCCATCCTGAGCAAGCAGCTTGTTGCCCAACTCCATCACATCGCGGCAAAAGTCCTCCATGACCTTCTTATCGATCTTGATGTGCCAGATTCTCATCATCCGAAACGAATGATCGACAGCTTGCCAGACGCACTCCCACCAACGTTTAACGGCAGCATGCTCCTCGGTTGTGAGAACCTTACGTCGGAGCTGTCCTGATGAAGGGTCACATAAACCAGTAAGGACGAAGTCGCTGCACTTCAAGATCGGGATCATGTGACTCCAAGGGCTATTTGCATCCTTCGTGGCAGTGAGCTTGTCGACAGCTTGGGAAAATGCATTTAAGAAAGGGGTGAAGTAAACCTCCAGCATCCTGCCTACCGCGTCTGAGGGCTGACTTTCGGATGTGATGGCTTTGAGCAGCTGAAATCCAGCTTCACGGATTGCATCTTCGCCATGAATTAGCGACGAGACGATGGGATGGATGGTTTGACCCCGAGGATCCGAACACAATTTGTCCAAGACCTCTGGCTCGAAATCGGTCAAGCGGTTGAGCATCTTTCCAATGGCTGTTGTTTGCTGTTGGTATCTCTTATTAAACTTATCCAGCTCCCTTTTGAGTTGTTCTTTCCGCTTGGGGATGAACTGCTCGATGCTCCTGAGACGCAATGTAGCCATCAACATTGCTTTTGCAAGTTCAAAATGTCCCAGCTGGCCAGCCCAGAGCATCTCCAGGAATGTTTCCCAAAGCGCGCCCGAATCCCGGTTCACAGCATCTTGAACTGGCTTCTCTGCAATCAGAGCAGCCCACTCAACCTCTGTCGCTTTCGCGTCTAGCGCAAGGGCAGAGTGTATGATGGCCATAGCAGCCTTGGAGATACCAACATTGTAGATATCACCAGGCTTCAGACTCGCGGCGCGGATAATGATCTCGCTATAGTTAACAACCCTATTGAGGAGTTGATTAACCATGATCAGCCCGGTTCCGGTGTCGATCGAGTCTTGTTGCAAAAAGCCATCCAAACACTGCTGGAGGGTGACGAGACCGGCAAGAGTGCAAGTAGCCCGACCAGACTGGTCTACAGCCTGGTCTGACCGAAAGGTCTCGAAAAGATGCCGCAAGGAGGTTTCACAGAGGTCGGACCAACTCGTAGACGGTAAGGATCGAACCAGGGCCCTCATCCAAGCAGCAAGAGCTGGGACCTGACTGTCACCTTCCGTGACCAACAGCTCTGGCCTTAAGGACTTGTTAAGTAAAGGCCGAAACGCCGCACTCTTGAAGATCTCTTCAACTAGTTGGTTTGGGGGGACCTGTTCAAGAGCCTGCCAAAAGGCCTTAGAAGACTTCTCCATGAGCTCTTGGAGTGCTCTGAGCACCATTGCCAACGCTTCGTCGGAATTGGTACCCAGATGCTCCAGGGCAAGGAAATAAATGCTTGGAGACACCTCCATAGCTCGGAGCGAGTTTATGATTTGTTTCTCGCTCAAGGCATGTAGAATGAAGAGGAAGCCACCCCAAAATCGAAGGATCTTCTGGCCTGGAGGAAGTGCTTGAAGCCTGTTGAACGAGAGTGACACGATCTGATCAGCCAAGCGACCAGAAATTGCCCAATCCCACTCCTGAGCGGTAATAGATCCAGGCTGCCGATTCTCCCAAGCAGTTTCCGCAAACCTCCGCCTAACGGGAGATTCATCGAACAAAAACAAAGTCATGGAAGGTATGATACCGCCTTGCATCCTCAGAGGCTTCTTGCGCTGGGTATTCTCAAAGACGAAGTCGAAGAGCGGTTGGTGTTCGGGGCGAGCAAGATATGGCAAGCTGCAAAGAGCCTCATAAAGTGCAAGGACAGCTGACATATCGTGGTCGACCAGTTTCACGGTTGACATCGGCCCATATTGCTCGAGGATGGCCTTGGCCCGCTGAAGGCCCTCAGTTATACGTTGTCTGTCGAACTCATCGAGCTTAGACTGCAAATAGGTTACTTGTTCCGGAGATAGGTGCCTGGAAAGTGTACAGGTATGATTAGTTTTCCAGAACATATTCAAGTTGCAAGACTGCAAAAAACATACAATGCCTTCAGATAAGGATCACGGTTTCGATGCCAATTGCGCACACAGGTGTCGCATTTCTTGAGCAATGAATCCACGGCTCGGGTCCACTCATCGAGCCATGGACCTGCTACTTCTTTCCCGAGGCCAAGCAGGATGCTGAGATTGTAAACATTTTGGAAGCGCTCTTCATACGCGGAGATTCGGCGCTTCTTCTCTTCAACCGGGACGCCGCTGTCGTCGACAACATCTGGCTCGTCATACGTCGCATAATCGTCGTCGTCGACTTTGGGGCAACACAGGTGGAGTTCAGGTGGGCAGTCCTCAAAGGCCCGATACCACCCAATGGCCGCCTGGTACAAGTCGTTGTTTTCCATCGTGGCGGCTGATGGAAAGGAAATGGAGAGAAACCGAAGGGTTATTGTGGAGGAACACGGCGACTTAATAACTGTTGGGCATTCCGCATGTATGATCTGGATAAGGTCCCCAAACTGGGCACATTCGCTGAACTGTTGGATTGGTTTTTATCAGCAAAAAAGTCCAGAATGGGAGGAATATTAAAGAGTGAAAAATCGGAAGATCAGGCAGGAAAGTAGTGTGCATGTGGGAAGAAATACCGGCAGGGACGCAAAAACAAAGGCACGGATTTCTGATATCTATGGCGACCAATAAAAGGACCAAACACTGTTCATAGTAATTACAGTGCTGGGCAAGCTCTACAGTAAGGGCGGGTATGACCCAGCAGCACAGCTTGATGGGAAGAAAATCCCCCTGAAAATGCGCCTTCTCTGCAGTCGCGAAAGATCAAGAGGTCGTAGCATTGCACGCGTCTGGCGGCGTGCCTTGTGGGGCCGCGGCAGCGCGATAAAAGTGGGTAAAAGTGGGACACCTATTAAGAGCCCCAGCATATACGGCCATTTCTCTGATTTGTCGCTTACATAAGCCGCCCTGGAAACCAGACAAGAAACTTCCATGGGTTTGGTCCTGAAAGCTCAGATTGATTTAAAGCTGCGCTATGCATTAAGTTCTTGATATCCATGATTAAGAAACAATGTTAAAGAGCAAACATTGAAGCAGCCTGTTGACATCTGGCAAAAACTCAGCATCCCAAACACTAACGCTAGACGAGATGCTCGCATCTCACAACAACCATCAGGTCTCCAGATCACCTACTCCAGCTCCAATTTCGACTCAGTTTCCTTCTTACTTTCCACCTCGCTTTCTGACTGTGTCTCCTCGGCCCTTTCATTCCCATCCTTAAACTTGATATTCTTCTCACTCTTTGCTCTCGTACTCTTTCCTGAGCTCTTGTCCGAGCTCTTCTGTGTGCTCTTCTCTGACCCAGCTTCATCTTTGCTTCGATCCAGCAGGTGCTCCAATGGACAGGGGTCGGCATTGTCCCACTCTTTTGTACCAGGCTTTGTTGCCTTGCGACACTTGAAGCACTGCTGGCCATGTCGAATGAACAGTTGATGCAAGCCGTACTTGAGGTGGTCCGGAACCATGACATCTCCATGTCTGAAGCAGTTATCAGGGTCAGCATTGGGTGGCACCCAACCAAGCCAACGGCAGAACTTGTGAACATGCGTATCAACAGCGAAGCAAGGCAGACGAAGGCAGAAAAGGGTAACACAAGCAGCAGTCTTGATACCAACGCCAGGGTAAGTGACAAGCTTCGCCATCGCCTCGTCTTTGGTCATACGGTGCATGTAGTCAAGAGACAACAGATCCTGCCTATCTGTGCCATGTTTCCCCCCTGGCTCACTTCCCTTGTCTACAGTTTGTGCTTCAATGCGTTCAAGGTTTTCTGCATAGACCATGTCGAGAATCTGCTTGATATGAGACGCTTTCTTCGGACCATTCCCGGCGATCTTGATAGTTTCAGCAAGCTCTCGATGGGAACCCAGACGAACTTTATCCCAGTCGATGCTGCCAGCACCGGTACCTACTTTGCGCAGTCCATAGTGCTGGACCAGATTCTTCACAGCAGCATCGGCCAGCGCCATAAGCGTGTTTCCACTGATCAATGTTCTCAGTAGAGCATCAAGGACACAAGGTACCTCTCCACAACCAGCGACCTCTAAAGATGCTGCCGGCATCTTCTCTGGCTGTTTCACTTCACCGTGTAAGTCTGCCAAGATTCTGTAGACATGCTCACAGGCTTCAGGTGTCGGGACCCGTCTGTAGGGGTATGGCGAGAAGCCAGGGGTCAGTCCATAAGGGTTATCCTTACCCCTTTTGATCTTGATCCTGAAGTCAGGATCAAGGACTTGGGTTGCGTCCACCGTGACTGTATCACATATCTTGATGGCATTGCTATTCTTGATCGCAATCCCTCGGAAGATCAAGAGCCTTGGAGATGGCTGCTGTCCTTTCTTTTCTTCGACCTTGACTTGGCCGACTTCCAATGGAGCGACATCTGCAATTGAATTCTGTGAAGAGGTATCCTCATACTTCACTCCAGTGATTCGGGTTCGCTTGGCAGGAGGTATCCCTTGTTCTAAGAGTAAGATATTTCGGCCAGATGCCCCTCGTTTGACAGGAGGATCTTGTTTCTTTTGCTGCTTTGTAGAATGAGCAGCTGTGACTTCCATTACCCGCAGTGAAATGTGGGTTTGCTTGGTCGGTATCACCGCCTTCTCTTTTGTAGATTGCTTCACGAAAGAGACTGATGTGGTGCTTAATGTTGGGATTGCAGAAGTGAAGGTGCCTTCCGGAGACGTCACAGCACTTGATGTGGCAAACTCCTCTGGGTGCGAGGTGCGAGGAGCTGGTTGACAAAGGACTACACCCATACCATGTGGCAGGGTCCATTCCCTTTGGACCGGTTGGCTACGCTCCTTCTTAACTCTCTTGCGTGTAGAATGCTCTGCGGCTCTCTCAATAACAGCAGTAGCTGGGCGCTTGGCATTAGTATTAACGTTAGCGGCGTTCACAGAATCTATAGCTGTCGCATTCGTTGAAGATTCAGCTGACAAAGCTTCTGTTGATGTGGGCTCGCTGCTTGTTACAGCAGCAGCCTCTGTGAGTCTCCTAAACGCCGCCCGAGTCAACATGTTCGGTTCGGAAGTTGTCGGTAGCTTTCACAGCCTGTCCTGAGGTTCAAATGCGTGTTTGTAATGACTAGTACTTTGAGCAGCAGTTGCTGATGGCCTAAGCCCCCTAGGGTGAAGAAAGGTGGAAATTGGTCAAAGAGAGTAATTGACAGAAGGTAGGAAGAAAGGTATAAGGGACGATTGGACCAGAAGTCCTTAATAATATATCGAGGAGTCAAGTCACGTGAAAGACAATGAAAAGATTGGTCGTCCAGTAGGGACAAGGACCGGATGAAACATCAGGTGTTGTTGTCCACCACCCGGTTTTTGGATCAAGAGGAAGGTAAAGAAAAGAGCTTGAGGAAAGGGTGTTTATGAGGTGTTGAGATGTCCAGCCACGTGAGCTGTGAGCGAACAATGAAATGTCAGTTGTCCGTGCTCTGGAAGCTTGAGACAAGGAGTGGACAAAAGGTAGGTGTTGTCTAGACCCTTAATCCTGAGCCAGGAGGATGGCACCGAGAAGAAGCCGAGGGGAGTCGTCAACAATATCTCCAGATGTCTCCTTGTAGGCGTAGACGGTTTGGTGAGAAGAATGACAAATCACGTGAGTAAAAAGTAGTCTAGGACAATGAAGACAGACCGCCAAGCCTCATCCAATCAATGAACACTTGAATAATTTGACTGAGAGGATGTTGGCCAGAGTTCCAGGTGAATGGTGTCAACTTTGCATGCCAGACGATCGATGTATGTAGGGCTGGCAGAAGGCTTCAATGATAACGAGCTGACCAACTCTCGGGGAAAAAACCACGATCAACAACTATGAAAATATTACAAGCCGTTCTCACAGATTCTAGGTCATGACTTGTTGAGAAAAGGGTCCAGGCATAGCGGGAGATCTCAAGTTGGTGGGAAAAAAAGGCGATGAAAGTCAAAAAGGCAACCAACAGGCTGATTGATCATTTAAGAAAGAGCGACCTGGGGATGGCCCAAATCCTAAGCAAACACATGGTCGACCATCTTTGGTAATGTGCTGCCTCAGGAATCTACTTAAATTCAAGACAGTCCCACTGAGATCAAGGTTCTCGGGACATCTTGATATCAGTGAGACTGTAGTCTAACACTGTGAGGATGAGGAGTACCACAAATCCTCAGGTACTCAGCTGTGTCTAGAAACGGATGTCAACAGGCAATCCTTCTATAGGGCATCAATGAAAACAGCAAGTTCAGCAAACGCCCCAGAGTTGACAGAGCCTTGTAGTGCGGTGTGCAACCGACAGCACGTTGAAGGAAGCATTCAGAGTTAAACTAATGTAAGTTAGAAAGCTAGGGAGTCACACTAGCTAAGGACAAACATATCAGAAAATCAAAGAGTAGTAATCAGGAGAATAGTTCACTTTGACTTCTACTTAGTGATGGAGATGTACTATCATAATGCCTATTGATTTCAATCATGGGGCTTAAAAGTCTGATAAAATGGAGCACCAACACGAAAGTGGATGGAGGTGGCCAAAGGAACAATGTGAGCAAGACTTGCAATGTTGGTCAAGGGATCGTTTGTCGTTCGCCCCACTTATCGACAGATTTCAATGGCGTCAACCTGGTTCTATATCTGTTAGCCGAACATATAAAAGCAACAAATCCACAGATCGATGAAGAATTTGGTATGGCATCAGGCAAGGGTATCTCCTCACAGAAATCTCGGAAGTCAAGGTTTTGTCAAAAAAAAGTCATCATGAGAGGGAAAAGGATGAGTATGCAAGTCAACAAAGTCCAATACTCACCAAGGATATCAGTTCCGTCGATATGGTCATATGGTAGCAATGCCTACCGATGGTGGAAGTTAAAACAATTTGCACGATCCTCGGAAGAGTTATTGTAGAAACTCAAATTTGTCGACGGAGTTCCAGAATCGCTCCGAAGAATCTGAGGACTTTGAGTGGAGTTCGGATCGGAACCCGCGATCTCTCCGATAGCTTTTTCCACCCTAACCCTGGTTATCTTAGTAGCGTTCCCGCTTGGGAAATTTGTTTACATCTGTCCAGCTGAACCCCTGAAGCTGACATCATATATCACCAGCGACATTTATGGAAGAACAAGTATTAGAATCCATCACTGCTATCTTTCAAGAAGCAGTAGTTTTGTAATGTGTTGACTGAGCAGTTTTGATTATTTCTTTGATATTACTACAAAAGAGAAGCAGTTTCATGATTGAAGATCTTTCGGATCCTGAAAGATGCTTCTTCCCATATTCATTGATCCAAACCTTAGCGGGCAAAGAGCACTCTTCAGAAACTTTGATCTTCAATATTGAAAACAATGGACTAGGAATGAGAGCGATGGCTCAAGTATTGTGCAGATGCTTCGCAATAAACTCTTCCGGTTGTTGAACAAATACTAGGAATGACCGCTTTTCACGGCGGGTTCTTGGGCCCCTGATTGGGGACATTCCTTGTATCTAAAGTAGGGAAAAAAACATTATATTCAGGACTTTTCCAGCTAACATATTAAAAATCACATTGTTGCAGCCTTTTTTCTTCCTCACAACGCTTCCCTTTCTTTCGTTCCCTTCTCCATTGACTTTTGTTCCTCCAAACAGCCCAGAAAAACAAGCCCATGGTTTCACTTTCACTTCTTTTTGACCACTTTCTGGTGTTAAATTGCCGAAAGGTTGAAATTCCGAGTTTTCGCCATTTTCTTTCCTGTCAGGCACTTGCTTTGCTTGCCTACTTAGTAATTTCTTCATACTTGGTGCAGTCTCGTATGCCCATCCTTTCTTCGTCACTACGTCAATTCGGATTCCCAGATATCTGAGTTTGGTTGTTCGCAGCTTTTCTACTCAGAGCAAAGCTTCAAGCTCACCCGTCGCCATTGGTTTCTTGAAACCTTCTAAAGATTCTGAGAAACAGTGGCAGTCGTCTATCCTCGACAAGGTATGGCGTCGGGATTAAACCCCAACATTGTCTCAAAATCTTCACCGAAACCATCATGAGACTGATAATATTTCGCAGATTGTCTCTAGTTTGTAATTCTGAGAGTTGTTCAGGAAGGGCGCAGCACAATGGCTGGAACGGAACGAGAGCCCTTCATCATTGACGATGAGGAAGAGATTTTGATCAATGCCCATTTAAGGAGGGAAATCGATGAGGCGCTTCGAAGAGGGCAGGAAATCGCCAGAATTGCCGGAGTCTCCCATGACTTTCCCATTTCAATCGATGATGATGATGGTACGATTGAACTGGAGGTGGCGATCGAAGACATCCTCGCTGACGGAATTGGCGAGGTAATCGACCTAACCAATGAAAATGAACTACCAACATCGGGGCCAAACGCTTTGATTGCCCGCGATGAGGGCATTATCCTTGATGAATGGCGGCTGGATAACGGAAAGATTATCCAAACCGGAATGGCTCTTGAGATTGCGGAGCCTCTGGGTGACCACCAAATTCAGTTCTTTCGCGTCCAGCAGATCATTCTACCCAACAACCAGAACCCAATCATCCGAGGTTGGGCTTTTACTCGGACCAAGCACCTCAATGGCATCCTTCCGTGCAAACTCAATGAGGTTGCGCTTATTGTTGAATCCTCCAGTTTCGATGAACGGCCGTGGGAGGAACGAGCTTTACGGGAGATCCCAACGGGCGCGATTCTCCGTGAGCGAGAATTAATTATCACCAATACACCATTCCCAGAACACAGATTCAGCGGCTGGGATTACAAGGCGCAGGGCCACGAGTGGGTAGCTGCGAATTCTCGGTTAGTTTGCAGATACAGGTTTGAGATCCAAGTCAATCCAGCAAACAACAAGCCCTGCGAATGGGCGTTGATCAGGCTCTCCGAGGATGAGGCGGATCCTGACTTCAGAATCCGTGACGAAGCGCTCCTGAATCGCTGGCGAGGGGGCAAGGTCCCCGGCGGCTCATCGAAGCACGGTGCTCCCCAGCCGCTGGTCGTCGATATCGACGCTGACGTTGACTTGCAAGACGCGCACAGACCTGTTCTTGCTCCCGAGCAGAGATACACCGCGGGCGACGTGTTTGCTGGTGCTGGAGGAGCCTCTCGTGGAATAGAGCTCGCCGGGGTCCAACTGCTCTTTGCTCTGGACCACTGGAGGCCCGCGGCCAACACCCTGGACGCCAACTTCGGGGACCGTGTGAACATTCACTTTATGGACGTCACTGAGTTTATTAACAACGAAGATCTCCAGTATGATGTTGACATGCTCCATCTCTCCCCCCCCTGCCAGTTCTGGTCGCCGGCTCACACCATCGCCGGCAAAAACGACGACGACAATATCGCCGTGCTCTACTCATGCGAGCACCTAATCAAGAAGCTTCGCCCGCGCGTCTTCACCGTTGAGCAGACATTTGGGATTCTGAGTCCCAACTTCACAGCCTATTTCAATGCGTTCATCCTCGGATTCACCAGTTTTGACTACTCAGTCCGCTGGAAGGTCGTGCCTTTGGCAAACTACGGGATTCCGCAGCTGCGCAAAAGGCTCATCATGATCGGCGCCGGTCCCGGAGACAAGTTACCGTCCATCCCGCCGCCAACGCACAGCAAGAATAGGACTGGAGGACTGAAGCCTTGGAACACCCCATGGTCAGTCGTCGGCAACATGGCTCAATACCGACACCATCCACTTCACCGACCAAGAGAAGTCAAGCTCGCTCAACCGCGCCCTGCATGGGATCCAACACAACTTGCGCGGACCATCACCTGCAACGGTGGCCAAAACTACCACTGGAGCGGTCGGCGAAACTTCACACTGCTCGAGTATGCGCTTCTTCAGGGCTTCTTCCCCGATCACCAGTTCCGGGGCAGTTACATCAAGAAACAAATCGGTAACGCTTTTCCCTCACGGGTTGTCAAGGTGCTTTATGAGCATCTCGTCTCTTTTCTCTTGAAACAGGACGGTTTTGATCCTGATACCCGCCCAGGTCCCATCCTGGGCAATCACTGGCTATACTGGCCTGGAAATATTGATGATAATGACAATTCGGACGGCGACTATGAGACCGATTCCGATACGCTTGATGGAAAGGACGATGAGATACAGATTATTTGGGACAGTAATTGGAATAACTTGGGAAAGGGGACAAAAGAGAACCCCATCGTATTAGCCTAAGAAATGTTAATGTTTAATGTGGCTGAGGGGGAGCTAAGAAGCTCATCAAGATTCTTGATGGGGAACTTGAAGGACTATGAAATTAGTGTGCGGATATCTTCATGCGGTGGATGAGTCTCTGCCATCTAGAAAAAAAGGTCTTCGCAGCGATCAAGTCTCACTCGGTCTCCCTGACGTTGTAGCAGATGCCCTCGCGTTCTGACGAACTCCGTATGCTCCAGTGCTAGAAACCTAGTGGGCCAATCCAAAAACACAAATAACACCGTCCAATCCCTGACATCCCACTACGCCGAAATCGCTTGCCCATGAATGATCGTTAAAAAGCAGAAAGAAAAGAGCAAACCATATGCAGTCATCAATCCTTTTACTCCTCCTCGCTGACATCGCTCTCGTCCACTTCGGCTTGGACCTTATTAAATTCTCTCTCCAAATCGGCTTCCAGATCACCAAAGTCCGGATCTTCTTCTCCTTCCCCGTCTTCATCGCCTTCGTCGAAGGTATAGCGTTCTGGTTCTGTCGCAGGGGGCACCTCCGGGCTCTGGGGCTTTGGTGGAGGCGGCGGCGGTGGCCGTACCTCTTCTTCTTCCTCTTCCTCTTCTTCCTCTTCTTCGTATCCTGCTTCATCGGCATCGTATCCGCCATACATATTATATCCCCCGCGATCGTAACTATTGTTGGACTCCTCGTCCTCCTCATTCTCATGATCCCGGGCAAATTCGGAGAAACGTCTTGTTAACGTAATGGGATAGTTTGTTGTTACATACTTCACTGGTTCGCCATCAGGATATTCGACCGTGAGTCCTCCATCGTCGTCATCATCCTCTTCCTCAGACTCAATGGGCGACACAGCCCTGCGCTTCGGAGGAGGTGGGGGTTCTGCTTTCTCTTGCTGTTCTTGTGTTGCTGGTTGTGACTTGGGCGACGCGTTTAGGTCCGGGAAGGACAATGTCACGGGTTTGGCCTTCTCAGATTCCTTGGACTTCGCCTCATCAACTGCGGCTGCGCCAGCCTTGGCCTTAGTAGAGGCAGCCTTGCTAGCACCGGCCCGCGCTGCGCCCTTGCCCTTCTGTTGCTTGACCTCATTGCCGTTCTTGACTTCAAGCTGTGGGAATTGTTTTCGCAGAGCTTCGACATTGCCCTCTGTTGGCGTGCGCGTAACGTTCATGTGGAAGGTAGAGTCAACCCGGTGCAGCACAAAGGCTTGCCGTGCTGGGTCAAAGATGAGAATGTAGTTGCCGTCGCCTGTGGTTCGGACGCCATTGTACTGGTATTTGTTGCCTTGATCGTCGAAACCAAGGTTGTAGGAGTCGTCCCGACCGGATTGCTTGATGCGCGCTGCGTTGGGGGCAGTCTCCGACGATAATGTAGGCCGATAGTTGTCTGCGGTTAAAGAAGCGTCAATTGGTGATCTTGCAGTCATTAATCGCGGGGAGATGATATGCTGGGTTTCAAATCGTCTTGGGCCAGAGGGAGTCGAAGCGCTACGACCTCGCTCAGGTGATGTGCTAACTTACATCTAACGGCAGTGTATAATTCCTTGGATGGCTTCCCCAGAAGAGCATCGCTGAGAATTATAGGGTATCTCCCTGGTTTTGTAGGGTCGATAGTGACCGGCGCGGCCATCGTGGGCAACGTCGCCGATGCTAATGGCAGCGTTCGAGCGATTGTGTTGTCGCTGTTGTCGAACTCGTTGTTGAATGGAGGAAGGACAAGGGGACCGAGAGGTGTGGCCAGGGGCGGTCTCTGGTAAACAGGGATCCCCAATTGAAGGTTGGGGTCAGGCTGTCTTCCGTTATCAGTTTATCGTAATCGAGGGGTAATTTACAATCGTCACGAGATTTCATTGGTGAACTTTTGGGTAAGTATCGTGTAGTTACTGTATCTTTCTGTACACCGTCGATGTAACGTTACGAATCTCCCCATGACATCGCTCCACTTCACCCGTCCTTCGAGGAGTGGGCGGAGACAATGCGCGGGGTCTTCAGCATTCTCAACGCTAGGGATCCTCCACTTCAGCGAGTCGAGCTTGTGAAAGCTCTAGGCTGAAGACAATGAGGTTCCGATATCGCGAGATGGCAACATGCATCAGTTTTAACAAGGGTCTGATCTCAATGTTTGAAGCTCAGGATCTATTAGATGCGTTGATTCGAATTACAAAAGCGATGGGATGTCCGCTTACGCAGAATTACACCCCGCAAATAACGGAGCCACGAGGTCCAGACCATCCGGAAAGTAGGGCTATGCTGGCAGCCCTGGAAGGATCGCTGTAGCACAGCAAAGGCGTCAGCCTGACTGAAGGGCTTCAATAGAATACTTTGTGTTGCAATCGTATATTAGCGAATGGCCTATGGCCGTAGAACAAGTTGGAACTTAGGGAGGGGAAAGACAACCTGGGTTCGACTTCATAATGATACTCCGACGACCAGCAGACAACGCGCCAATGGAACTTAGGAGCTCTTTCCTCAAGCCACACAGTGCAGAATGTTCCTGCAAGTGACTCCAATGGCTCCATTCTCGTTTGGTATGTGTCTACAAACATCAAACTTAAAGTTCGAAGAGATGACTTTGGGTTGTAAAAGACTCCCAGTCCCCAGTCCACCATTCTTTAGCCTGCAATTCCTCCATGGGGTCCAATGTCCCCAAGACGCCAGCTTCATTTTAATCTTCTGCTCCTGAACTGAAAGTACCTGTTAAATTACCGAAAAGTATCTAATAGTAAGAATCTGCGTTAGCACTAACCACTCATCTTTCAAAAGGATGGATCACAAGTCTGACGTCAAACAGGAGGAGTTCCCTATGGTTTAGTTGCATTCTTCAACAAACGCCGCCATGCGAACTTGGGGAAGGTCGCTGGTAGTAGCTGGGCTGGCTGCTACCCAGCTCACAAACGCATACGAGCTCGATTTGAGCTCAAAAGGTACAGAATAGGATGCTTTCGCACGAAAAGATTTCAAGGTCTTCCATGCCATGGAAGGTACTAACACAAGCGCATCCTCTTAGAATCAATCAAGGATGTCGCACGAAGCATCGCTGAAGACATGATGGCCTTCTACACAGGAAACCTCCCTGGAGAGGTCCCAGGTCTTCTTCCCGATCCATATTACTGTAAGAACTTGACCTGTTCTGCTTCATTACTGATCTTTCGAAGTCATCTAATATCCATGGAACAATATAGGGTGGGAAAGCGGTGCTCTGATGGGCTCACTCATTGATTACTGGTATGTATATATTGATCATTCTGACCATAACCACTGCTAACCGGTGGGAGATTGCACAAATTGGCTTTGAAGCTGACAATGCTGAAGGTATTACACAGGTGACACGCGGTGGAACGACATTGTCGAAGAAGGCTTACTTTTCCAAGTCGGCCCAAACAACGACTACATGCCTCCAAACCAGACCTTAACAGAAGGAAACGATGATCAAGGATTTTGGGGTATGGCGGTACTATCCGCTGCCGAATACAAGTTCAAGGACCCGCCACGAGACAAACCACAATGGCTTGCACTCGCCCAAGCAGTCTTCAACTCCCAGGCCGCTCGTTAGGATGCTCAGGGTTGTGGAGGAGGGCTTCGATGGCAGATCTTTACCTGGAACAGTGGCTATACGTACAAGAATTCGATATCACAAGCTTGCTTTTTCAATATTGCTGCTCGCCTGGCTCTCTACACCGGAAACGACACATACGCAAAATGGGCCGAGCGGACCTGGTCTTGGATAGTATCCATAAAGCTGCTGGACCCAGACACCTATCACATCTTCGACGGACTACATCTTGACAACTGCTCTGATATCATCCCTTACCAATGGACCTACAACGCGGGTGCTTTTCTGCTAGGAGCAGCAGCTATGTATAATTACAGCACGGGACTTGCTAGAGAAATCTGGCGCGAGCGCACTCAGGGATTATTACTGGGCACTCGTGTGTTCTTCCGGGGCGAGGAGAGAACCATCATGAGCGAGGTCGCCTGCGAGCCCGTAGACTTGTGTGACATAGATCAGCAAAGCTTCAAGGCGTACCTAGCCCGTGCAATGGCAGCAACGACAAAATGGGCTCCTTGGACTTACGATATCATTAAGCCACTGCTCGAGGAATCAGCCAAAGCAGCAGTATCGACTTGTACTGGAGGAGATAATGGTCGGATGTGCGGACTAAAATGGACCGAAGCGGGTGTTCACGATAACCTAACTGGCGTGGGCCAGCAGATGGCAGCAATGGAGGTCGTCCTTGCAAACCTCATCGACCAAGCAGCTCCTCCCGCGACTCGAAATTCTAGGGGTACCAGCCTGGGAGGAGCAGCGGCTGGTGATATTAATGCTGTCGCCAATGAGAAAGTGTCTCAACCCATCCCTGCTGCTGGCAAGGCGGCGGCGTACGCCCTTACAGCACTGGCAGTTATAGGACTGGTTGCTGGGTGTCTTTATGTTTTGATTGAGGAACGCGTCTCACTCAGACCCTTGCGTTCTGTTCTCGCCAGTGGAAAGTCAGACAGCTTTGATCAGCTTCTACCGACCTCTGGTGTCAAATCAAAAGAATCCAGTGATGACTGGAGCAGTTCCGAGACTGTCATTATCAGGAGACCTGATAATGCAGCCAACCCTCCCGGAAGGTTGAGCTTCTGGACCCGGTTGAAAAGGCTGACGATAGCCGCCAACGTAAATGCAGATAATCTAGCGATGAGCAGTATCCAACAACCTGATTGGGGGTCGGGGAATGGAACTGGAGGGAATTCTGTTCCCCATTTCTCTGTCCCACTGGGGGTCAAGAGAGAGAACTTGGTGAGGGATCCTGAGAGTGCATGGACATATGGTGTTGAAACATGAAAAGAGGAGAGAGAGAGAGAAGTGCATTGTGTAAATTCTTCAGTGTTACTTAGCAGCTTACTGAATGGGTTTATCAGCACCAATAACCTTATCTCTTTGCACCAGACGGCGATAATTTAACTGTCGGCTATGCATGGTCATGGACCCAGTGTGGATGTGCTGGGGCCTAGCTACTAGCTGGGCGCCCGGCGGGTTGACCGAGGCCACTAGCCTAGCGCTTAATTGTGATGTCACCAGTCCCAGATACCACCCATGTATCCGAACCCCTCCTCGATTGGATAGACACGGCTTTTCCGATGCATCATCCTAACCGGTCGCTACTTAGTTTGGGTTGCTATATACACGTTGTGCAATTTGGAGGTTGTAATTGGGAGGTGGTTGGTAGCTGTTGGGTCTAAATACTTACATCGTATATGCAAGGATTCCTTAGAACGTAACGCTGATGGGATCTGTATCCGGTATACAATGTACAAGCCGAGTTGCTTTTGCATCCGCCGGTGAAATTAGTGGGAGGTCCAGACGTGACAATCCGGAGTAACTGGCAAGGTGAAACATCGCAGGCTCGGTGCTATTCGACGTTGGGAAATTTAAATCGTCATGAGGTCGGACAGATCACAAGCGTTTATCTAAAGTCATCGTGCCTTCCATCGTCGATACAAGACATCTTGAGCTAAGTTCAAATAATAGCTCAAGGATAAAACAGTCGAACAGCATGGAGTACATTCCGGCAGCGGCACTTAGTGTGCCGCTGTCTGTCTTGGGTCTTTTGAGAGCCTACAATTCGCTCATTGTTGATAGCAGTCGGATAACAATCTCGTCCTATGTCCTCCTCCTCGGTCTTGTAGCAGCAGCTGTCAAGTTGAACTTGTCCCTCATCAACAGGCATCGCTTCGAAGCTCGAGCCCGAGCCCTGGGATGCGGCAAGGCTCCTGTCTACCCTCATAAAGACCCAATCCTTGGCCTGGACTCATTTTTCGAAGGACTACGCAATTTCAAGGACCACACTCTCCTCAACTGGTACTTCCGTCGCTTCACAAAATGCGGCTCAACTTACTGGAGCAAAACTCTGGGCAGCTGGCTGCTCATGACTGATGACGTCGAGAACATCAAGACCATCTTAGCTGCCAAGTTCGACGACTGGCCTATTGCTGGTCCCAGACTCCTCGGTACGCTCCCTGTGTTAGGACCTGACAGCATCTTCTCCACGAACGGTGCAGCATGGCAGCACGCCCGAACGATGATCAAGCCTGCGTTTGTTAGAGACCAGGTCGCTGATCTCCAATGCTTCGATAGACACATCAGGAACTTCCTGGCTGCTATTCCCAAAGACGGCTCGGCGTTCGATATCCAGGAGCTGCTACTCGACATGACGATGGACTCCTCAACAGATTTCCTGATGGGCTACTCGACCAACCAACTGACCACACCCTCTCCCGAGGCAAGACAGTTCGTAGAGGACTTTGAATTTGCCAGCCGGGAGAGCTCCAAGAAGACTCGGTTCGGTCCAATCTTGTACAAACTGCCGCATCCCGAGTTGGAGGCCGCCGTCAAGAGGATGCGCGAGTACATCCGATCCTACCTGAAGAAGGCCGCCGAGGAGAAGAAAGGGCTTCAGAAAGAACGCAACTATGTCTTCCTCGACGAACTACTCAAGCTTAATCCGCCCGAGGAATACCTGATTGACCAGGCCCTGACGATTCTCGTGGCCGGACGGGATACTACCGCTGCAGCGATTACGGGCGTTTTCTACTTCTTGGCTCGGCACCCTGATGTGGTTGAGAAGTTGAGGGCCGAGATCATGGCTGTCGACGAGGAAAGGCCAGCGTGGGAGAAGTTGAAGCAGATGAAGTATCTCAACAATGTCATCAAAGAGGGTAAGATCTCCTGTCGGCATCGCCATGGTTATCTCTGACAGAAGATTGTTGCAGCACTCCGGCTCTTCACTCCAGTCTCGACAAACTCCAGGTCTGCAATCAAAGAGACCATTCTTCCTCGAGGAGGGGGTCCAGATGGAGCGAAGCCTATCTTGGTGCCAAAGGGCACGCCGATTCGTTATTCGTTACATTCCTTGCATCGCAGTAAGGATATCTTTGGTCCCGATGCTGAAGAGTTCCGTCCTGAACGGTGGGATGGTGATTTCCGGCCTGGGTAAGTGCATGCTAATTTTTCCTGTTGTTTCTTCTCACTAACAACGAAACCCTCGTAGCTGGGGATACCTCCCCTTCAGTGGTGGCCCACGTATTTGCTTGGGTCAGCAGTTTGCTCTCACGCAGATAGCCTACACTCTGTTCAAATTCTTCCGCGTCTTCAAGGCGATTGAAGCTCGCGACTCCCAACCATTGCTGGCAAAGGTGAATCTTACGATATCATTCCCGAACGGCTGTCGTGTTAGTGTGACGCCAGCCTGAAACTTGTACTACACTGAAGGGTGTTACGGAATATAACTTATCCTTTGTCATGAACACTGGTAGGTTTTTTGGGAAGGTGGTATCAAGGTTGCTAGCTTACTAAGAGCTCGGTTTCCGCGCGTATGATGTTACATAAAGTATCAACGAACTGCGAAAACATAAAGTAAGCTGACCGAAACTCAGTGTTTGTTATTGCTCATCTTGCGCTACGTTAAAGATCATGATCTTGTGAATCCCACAGAACCCAGACATATATTCCACGCTCTTGAAAAACGCCATAGCCAAACTCAATCCTAACCTATCTTTGCAACGTAGCTCAATTGCAACGTAGCTCCATGTAAAGTCCGGTGATGTAAAACTAGCGATTCGACTTAGGCAGGTACCGACTTCGCAGATGCCCCAAGGTCCCTCCTATGACGCTCATGCGGCTCCCGATGGTTCCGTCCTGCATGCGACTAGCAAGCGCCTCCTCAAGCGCCGACTGAGTCACAGAAGCGTCTGCTCTTAGTGTTAGCTACCTTCTCCATTTCGCATGTGTGTAGAGTACTCACCATCCAAATCACTGAAGCTGCTACCCATACTGGGGGTACCATCGCTCCCCTCTCGTGACGCTCCCTTCCCCTTGCTCGGCCCAGGGCCCCTCCCAGACAGCTCCATTGTCCGCCTAGGTGAAATGGTCCCTTGTTGTCCAAAGGCACTGGGTATTCTCCGGGTGCCTGCTGTCCTAGTCCCTCCTGCTGCTACGGCTCCGCCTGTCGTTCCTGTTCTCTGGACCATGACAGCCGCCGAACCGATCGACGAGTCTGATGTCTGCGACTGGTTTGTGTCTGCCCGTCCTGCTTCCATTAAACCACGCATATCTCCACGAAGAGTGGCGCCCAGGTCATGGGTGCTGCTGCTGCTTCCTGTGGCATGTGAAGAGTCTAGGTGTGGCTGAGCTTGGGGATGGGGGTTATATGGAAGGAAAGCGGGCTCGTCATCGTCATCATCGTCGCCATTCCCTTTTGATCCAAACCTGGGAGGACGGCGAATGATCCGGCTTTGGACAGCGCTTGAAGAAGAGGTTGAATCATCGGAATCATCTGACGCCTGGGGACTAGCTGGGCGTTCAGGCTCCTCTTCCTGCATAACAGGTTGCTGATACTGCTGTCCAGAGAGATAGGTAGGGCGGCGACGCTGGGGGTCATTCAAGCGAGTTGCTGTCCCCGGTCGAGCACTAAGCTGAGGCTGTGGAGGGACAGCTGTGTTGGTGGAATCAGACGAGTGGCGTGACGTCCCAGGCCGTGACGGCAAAGCACCCTTGATACCACCCGGCCCTGGAGTGCCAGAACTGCTGCTCTCATGGACATCTGCTGCTCTCAACTGAGGAGTGGCTGTCTCCTTACGGAACGCCGACGCCGAAGAAGCACGACCTGCCCCTGAACTTGTCCGTCTCTTGGACGCAGTGGTGGTCGGCTCGGCTCCGGGAACAGGAGAGGGAGCATTAGATCCTCTGATCGCTGCCGCCCTCATCATCTGTGCCCTAAGTTGAGATGTGTGACGCTCGGTGAGATAGTTGGCCATCTGCAGGAGGAAGTCGACTGAGACATCGAACTGAGTTGCTCTGGGACGGTGTCAACACAGTGAAACTTGACATGGGGAACTGGAGCCCTACAATCTCGTCCCTGACAACCATGTCAGTTGTCGGTCTCATGCAAATTTGTAGGAGACTTACAGTCAATATCAGCATGTGAAGAGTCAGAAATGATAGCCCAAAGTGTTTCAGACTTCCTCTCATCCCAGTCAATCTTTATGATTGGCAAGTGGTCAGCGCAGCTTTAGTACCAGCACAGTGCGAACACTTACAGGACCAGGCTCGACAAAGTTGCCCCGTTTGAAGGGCAGCCGGACGTAGACATGATACTTCGGCTCCCGCTTGTCGTCGGCTGCTTGTTCAGGCTTCCTTTGTCTATCCATGCCGGGATTATCTTTCCGCTGCCACGGATCCGTGCTGTATAGTTGGATAAGAATGAGAGAAGAGGTTGTTTGAATGTTGCAGTTGTGTAGTTGCTGGTTACAGGGGTGACGAGCAGGGAAGTTTGGGATGGAAGAGCTCGGTTTGTTGCATACCGGGTGCCTGACCGTGCCCTGTCAGCAACTGTCACACGTGCAAGGCACCCGTGCTTTAAAAATGCGACTACCGGGGTAAGCGGGTCCCTGCGGCCCATGCTTTGTCGCAAGCGCGATGCTTTGTTGCTGGGGCAGAATCGTCGACTTGTCACTCGGTTGAAGCGAAAAATCGCGTCGCATCGCATCACCATCGTCGGTCAAGACTCCAAAGGGCGGCATTTTGTCTCTGTTACCATTTTTTCTTTGCTCCAAAAAGAGCCGGAACGCTTCCTCGTCGAACTCACGAAAGACCCTGCCATGATTTCTTTGTTATTGAAATTCTTTTAGGCCCCTACTATTGTCCCCTCGATATCTCATTCTTTTAGTTGCTGCCCTATCTCACCCAAGACTTAGCCCGACACAATCATGCCGCCATTGATCCTACACAACGTCCCCGACGACGAACTTTACGTTGGAGACGACGGCATCCAGAGACCCTTTGCCATGGTGTTCCCTCAGTATGTCCACGGATCACCACTGCATCAGCAAACACACGGACAACTAACGCGACGATGTTTAGACAAGACGGGTCCCTCCGCTCAAGGAAGGCGAATCTCGAAACCGGGGCCTTTGGCAAGTCGACGCGGCGCACGAGGTCAAAAGCGGCCACGCCAGCGAAGCGCGAGGACCCCACAATAGCCGCCGCCGACAAGATCTTCAGCAATTGGCTTGCCAGCCAGAATCAAAGCGCCCCTCAGACAAGCGTACCAGCCCCGGCGCAACGAAAGCCAAACCTGATTCCCAGCTTGTCCTCCCAAAACCTCGCTCAGGGGCATGACGAAAGCTCAGCCCCGTCGCAAACACGCTTCTTCAGAAAGCAAGAACCCACAGAAGTCATCCTGCGCGGATACCGGAACGCACAACACCAGTATGCCGCCATCAACCACTACGAGCAGATCGCCGGCAGGATATGCGAAGACTACCCTCGCGAGCCGCCGGTTGAGAGCCGGCGGTATAAGTCCGAGCTTCGCGACCCAGCCTTCACACACCGGCGCGCCCTAACCCCCGAAGAACGGGCCAAAGTTAATAGAGCTATGAGCGGCGAGCACTGGGTCAAGGTCACCTTCGAGTCGGCCGAAGCTGCCGACAAAGCCGTTTACTCCTCCCCTCAACTCATCCAAGGCCATCTCGTCTATGCCGAATACTATAAAGGCGTCCCCCCCGCACAAGACGAAGCGATACCTGACCCCTCGGTCGCTGCATTCGGCGCAGCCTTGAGCAGGACACAAACCCTGCGCCAGCGCAACAGGGGCAGCTTCTCTCTCAGTGGCACACAGGAAGCCAGCGGCCCCGATGCATCGCCCACCTCTTCGCTCACAGCCGACACTGGCACCCTAGCCTCGGGAGTCGAAATCAGCACGAGCACCTCCAATACCCTTAATGGGGGCGCAGCCGCCGGCGGTGCCGAGAAGTCACAGGACGACGAGTTTTGCAGGGTCATTCCCACCGTTCGGAAGGCTAAGCTCTTGCCGATGGAGGAGGCCCTGCTGCCAGCGCCGACCTTCACACAGCGCATCGCGAACCATATTCCTTTCCTCAGGTGGTTCAACGGCGCAATGATTGGCAGCGAGGTGCCGCGCACAGAGACCGGGGAGTTCGACTGGGTCCGGGCAAGTCTATTCTGGAAGCTTATGTGGTGGCTGGACTTCTTGCTCGGCCTGTTTGGGGGTGATATTCGGGATGCGGAGAAGGACGATAAGGAAGACTGAAGCATCCGGGGTTTTACGCGCTGGGGGAGGGATTGTACAGGGCGGTTTCGTAATGATCGTCGTTTATAGCGAGTGGAGTACAAGACTGCCAGGTTTTTTTTTCCTAGCATGGCGGGAATGGAATACAGGTCATTGCTACCGGCATAATCAAACATCCTGGACCTTTCACCACGAACAAACTGTTCAATAATTGAATGTTGAGCCAGACCACCGGTCGTTCGTTGGTCCATCCATCCGTTCCTAATAAACATGTCCCCATACATACACATTACATTACCATGACAATCCATGCTCCCATAAACCCAACCGTTCACCAACCCTAAGGAAATCAAGGGTATTAGACCAAGCCAACTCCCACAACCGCCATGATACCCTATTGTGTAATATGCTGCTTTCTGAACATTCCTTTCAGTGATCTCCTGATACGCTCCAAGCTTCATCCGGCCGTGATTCTTCCAGGTTTACTCCAAGCCTGTGTCTGCGACTGCTGGTGTCAGACGACGATGACCCTCGTCGTAACCCTTCATTGCGCCACGGATGAGACTCCTCGCTCACATCGTCCCGATATTTGTGATCATCCTCATCATGAATAGCAGCGCCCTCCTCTCTTTGTGTAGGATGTTGGTCGTATTCAGCCTGTCCGTCGCGTTTGACTTCAGACGACGACGATGTCTGCTCTTCCTCCTCTTCCTCCTGTATTGCGTTCTCAAGACCGACAAAAAGATCATCAGGGTTCAGCTTCAGCGGCTGTGGCTGTGGCGAGAAGGGACGCACGTTCCGTGACCGATTAAGTTCAGAAGAAAAGACGCTATCAGCATCCCGATCTCTATCTTTCGCCGTGAAGTCGGACGCTATCGCTCCCGCCAGGCTCTGGTACCGATCAGCGTCCATCAACAGGCTGTCACCACGTTGATTGACCGGCCGTAGAGTGTCGGACCCCGTATCTGCCAGAATGCTCTTGGGCGGAAGGATGCTGAACAGCTTCGTCCCGTCGCCGCCAACCCCGCCGCCGCCATCACCAGCCCCCTTTCCAGACCCTCCAAGCGGATCAATCTCCGCCGCAAACAAGTCAACCCCACGCTCAAGCACATCCTCCAGACCCCCTCCCGTCCAGCCTTTCCTGGCCAAACTCTCAAAAATATCGACTTCCGCCCTCGCAAGGCTACAACTCGCTTCGACGATCTTCTCACTCGTCTCCTGGCTCTCCCTCAACAACGTCCTTGCATGCTCCGCATGTAACACCGTCAACCCATCCAGCTTCGTCGTCAGCTCAACCAGATGGTTCCTGAACTTCGCCACATCCCTCCTCCGCTGCCGATGCAGCTTCATCCCTTCCTTCTCCAGCCGCCGTATCTCCCTGCTCTGCGCGGCTACCGCGCGGGTATAGCTCTCTTCCTCATCCTCAACCGCCGCCCGCCACTTATCCAGTTCGTGCAGCAACGGCACCTCAAACGCCCGATAAACCGTCTCCGACAGAATATGCTGATGATTCGCGACCAAGTGCTGCAGCCCAGCAACGGTGAGCAACGCATCAGCCGTGCACTGGCCCTTGGTCGTAAAACTATTGCTCATGGAAGTGCCGCCGGGGGGACCGATATGGTCGGCGCGGGCTTCTTTCAGGCGGGCGCAGGATTCGAGAGCCGCGCCGAAAGCTGAGGCGGCCGTGGAGAGGGAGGCGAGAGCCAGGCGGTAGGCTTTGGCACTGGCGAGGAGGTCGGCGTAAGCGGCTTGGGAGTTTTCAAGGTCGGATTTGGTAAGAACCTCATGAGCGGGTACTGGGGGTGGGGGGAGAGGGAGGTTGTATTGGGAGAGGCGGTTGGCGGTGGACGCGTAGGTGAAGGTTGGGCTGCCGGGTATTGGGGGGAGTTGGGAGGGAGTTGGTGAGGGGGGGCGGTTTGAAGCCATGGCTGATTGCCGCTTGGCTTGACAACAAACCTGAGGGTTTGTGAAGTCACACCAAGTCGAGAAATCAAGAAACACAGTTTCGGATCCCGCTGACCAGCGAGAGACACAAGGAAAAGGAATGTGGCTGGGTGTGTTGCCGTCCTGTTTTCGACTTTTCAGACGACCCGGGGCCAAGGTTCCGGTGTCCAGGAAGTATTGTGTATCGTTATACTTATCTCCACTCGCTTGGTCCTCTCTCCAGGTATGCTTGCAAAGAGGGGATGTCGGGCTGTTTGGTTTCTTGTTCTTTCTTTCTTCAACGTCGTCGTCACACAGCTCAAACTGTGAAAGAAGTCAAAAAGAGCAAGACAATTCCATCCAAAGTCCAAGGACCATCCGATCCGAAGGTTTGACGCAAGCACAGCAGGGAAAACAGCACTTCACCCGCCTCGTCAGGACGTGTCCAGTCGCAAAACACAATCAGATATAGGCTGTGGCCCCCATGTGACGCAAGATGCCAACAGCAGGGCCCTGTTTCTACTGCAAGCAGGGGGGGCTCGATAAGCGTGCACGGATCATATCTGCACGTGAGTGGGGCCTTGAGCACGTACCACTCTCGAGATTCAGTCTCGAAGAAGTGAGCCAGGGGCCTGAGCACGAATACGTGAGTGCCTTTGCCATTCTAAGACTACCCGGAGGGTAGGCATTGTATTCATGACTGTTGTGGTATCTTTGTCTATAACATATATATCGTCTCTCATGAGAACCATAACAAAGGACATATTTATCCAGTACTTCACAGCTCAGATTTGGCCTCGTTGTTCTCTTGAGGAGGGAGTCTTTCCCTCAGGAAGGCCTCAACATCATCCAACTCCTCCAAACAAGCCGAGTGCTCCATGCCCCTGGTTTTTTTTTGTCAATTTAGACGCCATAACAACATTTAAGAAAGGGGG
>Ga0065720_1019113_pt1 | contig 37028 bp, 26 predicted proteins | sample Thericmetagenome_FD_59107 | JGI IMG/M metagenome (GOLD analysis project Ga0065720, IMG submission 59107) | Thermophilic microbial communities from the Joint Bioenergy Institute, California, USA of rice/straw/compost enrichment - eDNA_2 v2... | ecosystem: Engineered > Solid waste > Grass >... | reverse complement strand
TATACTCCACAACTAGCTGGAAAAATGTTCGAACCAAGAGCCATATATCAAACCTGATTATCAAGGCTAATCCAGTTCCTCAAAATATGAGAGTAGATAAAACCAGACTAGTTGCATATATTGTGAGACTTAGAGATCATCTAACGGGAAAACCCCAGCATTTTCGGGCATTGACCGTCCGGGGTTCAAGTCTAATTTGCATTAACCTCCTTGAGTCATTCGGAAGATGCCTTAATTACAATCTGGAAGCCAGAAAGATAAACTCTAGCTTTCTCACTTTAGAGGAAGTAAAGCTTGTGAGTTTGAATAATCCAAGAGTTTACTATGAAGGGTTTGTTGACAATTTCAAATATTTCTCAAACATAAAGAAGCTTTCAATCCGCCTTAGTTGAGTTGTTATCCAAGAATGGGAACATTTAAGGAAGATATTTGAGCTCCGATGTCTTCGAGACTTAGAAATCTCTATCAACACCCACAAACTAGAAGACGAAGTAAAGATATTAGAATATGTTAGCTTTCCCAAAACGCTTCAAAAGCTAGAGTTAACAATAGCAAGTAGCCCAGGATATCAAGAATCAAAGCTTGATAGGTCTTCATTTTCAAACTTACTCGATCAGATTCATCATGCAAAATCTCTGGAAATCTGCCATCTTAAATTAAAGTTAGCAACTAAAGACTATACTCTATTGAACAGCCTCCCAGGCAGGATATGTCGCAGGCTCAAATGTCCAAAAAGAGTTCAAATTATCCCCATAAGCAGACTTTTGGCCACGGATTATGAAGAGATTGTCTTGAGCTCAAAATATAAGCAATCTTTCTTCCAATCCATTGAATCGCTGAATATTGAGGTCCCAAGCATGGTCCTACCTGATTCTGAAATCCTCAGCGCTCCATCTCTGAAACATATTGTCCTAAATTCTAAAATATACATTCCAGATTCTTCTCAATCGATTCCGCTCTTAACAAAAATTCCTTTCTCCTGCATTAATGAGATAGTTATTGAGGAAGAAGAACATCTAAAAGACATATTGCTGAATTTGTTAAGAGGTCCACAGCATAGAGTTAATATCAAGCTAAATTGTGAAAGCCTTTGCTCGGATCCCTTGATTAATCAGTTAGAGTTCTTCTTGGCACAATCCAAGGATGTCGACAGGCTCTTGAGTCGGCATATCAAGACTTCGCTTCCAAAAGAAGAGCTAATCAAGTTTGAAGAGAGCATCAAGGAAAACTCATTAGAGTCAAATATTTCACTCAGTACTAATTTCGTAGACCAGCTTCAATTACAAAGAGTGTTTAGCTTAGAAAATCCTCCAGAGACTTCTGAAGCTGATTCTGAGTCTTCAAGTTCAGAAGATCCATCATTTGACATGAGAATGAACGAAAGTTACTATCCTTGTCTTTTTGAATATATCTAGAAGCTAAGAAACTAAATGTCCAGCATTTCTATGAATTTCTTGTTATTATATTTGTCAAAGTATCTGTTAACATGTCTTCAGCATATTACCTATGTAACATTCTTATTAAAGTGAAATAATTATTTGGTTGAGCCTAATCTAACTCTTAGTCATATGGAAGGGCGAAAAGTCCTTGTCGTTAAAGTACAATCTTAGCAAAATCAGTTGTGTCCAGGGAAGGACTGGTTTATACTTTTTGGACCTGTTGCTGACTTTCAACCGAACGGGACTTTCATCCGAACTGAAAAATTAAATTTTATTGGCTCCAAGAAGAAAGACAGCGAAGCCAAAATGCCTCTTCTCCGACTGGTTCTAGTAGAAAATCATAGGGTATCTGCCTCAGAGTGGTATAGAGGCGTAGATTTTGGTAATATTTTGCTACTTTTGAAACAATAGAAATTTTGGCTCAGGAGTCACTCATTCTTTGAAAAGCACCAAAATCAAGGAAAATTTCAACAATCTATCATTAGGAACCTTACAGAAGTGTATTCTGGTAGGATCCTCTAGGCTGGTCATGAAGGTTGTCAATTTTCTTTAACCTACAGTTTTATAGATTCTTTGCTCCTTTCTCCCTCGTATCTAACTTGAAAACACAATTCTCAATATTTATCGCGTTTTATTGAAGAGAGTAAACGCCTAAGTACTCGAACCGGTAAGGGAACCTTAACTAGAGCGTTCTAGAACATGGGCCTGCAACCTGACCCCAATTCGTGGTCAGAATTGAATTTGTCTGATGACTGCCAATAAATACAGACAAGCCTCATTTTTTTATAATATTTTCCTTAACAAAAATGAAGAAAGCTGTTATTCTTATTGGACTAATCTTATTCAATGTCATTTCCATTGCTGCTGCAGATGATGACCATGATCATGATCACGACCATGACCATGAAGACGACCATGATGATGGAACTTGGTCTAAAGGAGAAAAATGGGCCTATGGTATTTTGAGTTCTCTAGGAGTATCATGCCTTGGCTTTATCCTTGCCTTGATCTTGTCTGTCTTCCTCAGAGGAAAAAGAATTTCCAAGGAACTAATCCAAAAAGTAAGCAATGTCATGATCGCCTTTGCTATTGGTGCTCTGATTGGTGACACCTTTATTCATATCATTCCTGAAATCTTCGGTGCTCATCATCATGGAGAAGAAGATCATGTTCACGAAGAGGAAGAAACAGAAGAAGAAGAATCAAAACCTGATCCCAGACTTACCAGTTTGTTCATGTTGATTGGAATCCTCGTCTTTACTGTAGTTGATAAGCTTGCTGGGCACAACCATTCTCATGTTCATCCTGATCCCCATTGTCATAATAAGGCTCATCATCACCTTCACCAGCATGATGAAGAAGCTAAGAACATTGAGCTCAAAGTTGTCAAAGAAGGAGATATCCAAATTACTGCTCCACAAGATCAATCCCCTAAAGAAGACCCCGCAGAAGCAAAAAAATTAGTTTCAACTAAAAACCAAGTCAACACTGACTCAAGCCCAAAAGTTGCTAAAAATTCTGAACAGAAAAAATCACTCTGGATGACCTTGTTCAATCTCAAGGACAAGTCCTCAGAAGGTTATCTTCTTTTGATTGCAAACCTCCTGCATAATTTCATGGACGGTCTTGCACTTGGAACATCATTCTCAAGCAATAGCAAGAATACAGCAATTAGTACACTGATCGCTGTCGTAGCTCATGAAATTCCCCATGAACTAGGAGATCTTGGAGTGTTGATTCATGCAAAGTTTTCAGTCACTCAAGCCGTTGCTTGTAACTTGGTTACTAATATGGGTGCTGTCCTTGGTGCTATTATTGGTGTTGCCATTGGAAGCATGAGCGAAGTAGCTAATGCTTATCTAATGGGAATTGTGGCTGGTAACTTCCTTTATATTTCTCTTGCAAACATGATGCCTGCTGTCATGGAGGAGAAGAAACCCAAGATATCAGCTATGATGATTCTTGCCGCAATTGTTGGTGCGGGACTGATGTATGCCGTTCTCGAAATTGAAGAAAAAACTGAACATTAATTTATATCTAATATTTATAGTAATTGGACATTTTGAGATAAAGTTTTTTGTTTATATTATTGAATTCATTATTTTTGTTTTAATTACAAAACTCCTAATCGTAACAAAACAATTATGGATGAAAATTGGCTTCAATTATCACTTAAAACCCAATACGTTTAATTTTTCAAGCTATTCAGGCTGAATTTATATATCAAATAATTTTGATTCAGAAGCACAAGCAAATTAATTCATTAAGAGTTAACAAGGATCTGAGGTTGAACTCTGATATTTATTATTTCGATTAGATCAATTAGATACTTAGAAAGTTAAAAGTGAAATTCGCTAATAGTATTCCTTTGTAAGAATTCATTTCATTTATCAAGCAGGAGTATGAATGAAATTTAGATACATCAAATAATCAATTTCATCTCTTCTCTATAAATCATCTTTAGTCCTGTTAATATAAGAGGCTAATCTAGGTGGAATAGCTCGACAAACTGTACGACCCTGAGAAAACGTAGTAAGAACACCGACAACTTTGGTGGAAAAATCATAATTTGCATAACATAAAGTCCCAGAAAATCCTCCCATTGAACATAAGTTCCCATATAAATCATCTTGGATTTTAATATATTCACCATGAAATAAAAAGAATTTGTTGAGCAAGAGATAGTCCAGAAAAGACTGAATCGCAATATTTGAAATTGATAAGTCTTTTGGGTGAATAATATTATCAGGGCTCGGTGTCAGATCATAGAAACTCACTGCGATATTTTTTCAGGGAGCTTTGGAGCAAATATCTTAATGGGAGTCTGAGAGGTACAACGAATCAGCGCAATATCATCAAAAAACAATGATTCTAATATTTTACATTCTCCAAGGATTGCAGCGTATTGATTCTTGAAAATAATAGGTGACATAGAGATAGACAAGTAATCTCTTTCACTGTAGCAATACCAACAAAATGCTGCAATCCAATAGATCAGAGGAATCTTCGGAATTCTCCAAGTTCCAGTCCTTAGTTTTTCAAAGGCTAGCACCAAAAGAAGAAGCAATCCTATTGGGCTCAAAAGGTCCACGAGAGGTCGAAAAGAGAAAGTACTAACGCAATGATGCGCCGTCAATAAATGGTAAGAATTCTTTTGTTCATTTAATGGAGTTCCAAGATCAATATAGCCAGCATGGCATCTCTGATGTCCTGTCTCTAGCCTAGCCATAGCGAGAAATGCATCCTGTTCTTTAAGTAAAAGCTCGTAGGCTCCCTTGATCGATAGTATGCCATTTTTTTCACCAATCGCAGTGAATTTGTAGGGCTGACTAATATGGCATTTAAGCATTTCCATTTCAGGTGCTGGTTCGATTGAAGTTCTAATGAATTCTAAATAATGAATTACATCTTGCAGAAGTAGTGACTCCATGTATATTAACTCAAATCAAGTAAAAAGCAGTGAGACTAACTTTATTCCAAATTAATTTAATTGAGCCCAAAAGTATCCCTATCATCCTATACTTTAAATTCTCTTTTGATGAAAAGACTTGAAAGATGATCTGAGAATATCCCTATGGCAATAGGAATAGAGTTCATCTGAATCTAAGAGTAAAGACAATTTGATGACCCTACTGGACTTGGGCTTCTCACGAATCAACCTTGGATTATTCTTTGGTATAAATTTAGATGTTTCAAGGCTTTGCTCTATAATATGTTTCATATCATCCATAGTTGAGCGCACAGAGGGAGTCTTGGATGTGACAAACGATGGCCTTTCTGTTAGATCCATGGTCTGGATGATTTGGTGAGGAAATGTAATTGACTTTATATAAAAATATTGCTTAAAAAGCAATAACTTTTATTGTATTAATAATAATTAACAAGTCAAGCTTAAATAAAATTATTACCTTCTAAACTGCATATCACTAACTTCAAGGTTTATTTTTCCTCTTGTTTTCTACTTGGTGATCAGTATAATATAATTTCTAAGACAAAATTATACGTCCAGAAATGAATTAATTCGCCAGGAGATTTAGCTTTCTTCGTGGGTTATGAGCATTGTTAAAGAACAGGATTCTATTTCCCAGTAATAAAAAGTAAGAGAAATAGGGGTAGTAGTGTCCCTAGTGCATGGACCTTGTTTGAGAACTTTGGAATCAATACAAAATAACTTGTGGAATGGAAGTTTTTCACTTTAACATTATACGAAGTATAATTACAAAAAAGGGGAGGAAAGTAAAAATTTCTCTCAAATTAAAAAAACGAAAGGATAGACCTTTTAAAACAATGTTCTTTTAGTGAGCTGAAATGAAAACCAATTTTCATTCAATTCACTAAAGCCCAAGTCTTTTCTTCATTATTTTTGCTAGTTCTTCTTTACTATAGACAGGCCCCTGATACCATCTGCTATTCTTAATATCTGGTATTTTCCATCTTTCAGCAGGATCAGCCTTCAGCATTCCTAAGAAGAGTTCCTTGAACTCCTCTGAGACGTAAAAGTTGTCATGTATTAGACCAAGAGTTTCCCAATATTTCTCTGTATCATTTCTCAATGCATCATACAGGTCAAATCCCGACACACTTAAATCCTCTGAATATGGGAAGGAATGGCATGTCAGAGCAAAAAGAATTACTCCAGCTGAATAAATATCTGCAGCTTTGGGATCCTTACAACACTTCTTCTTCACCTCAGGTGCTCTGTAGTCGGCAGAACCAGCTCCAGAAAAATTCTCATCATCTTCAAAATAGCAGCTGTCGAAGTCGCACAATATTAGCTGAAACTCCGATCCCACCAACAGGTTATCAAGCTTGAGGTCCGTATGAGCCACTCCCTTAGAATGAATGTATTCAATGGCACTAATGAGCTGGTGGAAATAAGTCCTAGCAAATTTCTCCTCCTTTTTTAGTTTTTTGCTCATCAGTAGCTTACAGAAGTCTCCATAAGGTGCCAATTCCATGAGAATATAAGACATTAGAATTGGCTTGCCATCACAGCACCCTTTCTTACGGGCTTGGCAATGGAGAATGGAGATAACATTTGGATGAGAGAAATTCAAAAAGCGAGACTCTCTTAAGAAATGCCTGCTTATATTCTCTCCATCGTAAGGATAAGCTTTCATGACAAAGTGCTTCTTTAAAGTTTCTGAAAAAACTAAGAATAGTGAGAAACTGGAGTCACTTATTTTCTTGATTACTTTGATATCTTTGTAGGGGTTAGCGGCTTGTGGCTGCTTCGTAGGACTGTCAGGAGATAATAACTCAGAGTAAGAACAAGTTATTTCAGAGCCAAGTTGATTGTTCATTAGATAAAGCTCTTTTAAGAAAGCCAAAATTGATATTATTTACGAGACATAATTATTTATCATGCTCTCTGGTCTTAAAATTTCGCAGAGCCAATAAGAGATCTCTATATAAAATTCACATCATTAAATATTACAAACTAATCCTATTCTAAGTTATGTGCTAAGAGATCAAGATTTATTTCTGAATGTGCCAAACAGAATTTGGTAACTGCTTAGTCTGCAATTGACAATCACAAGAAAACACTTTGTTATCTTTGTTAATTACAAAATGGACATAGCCTCTTTGAATAAGCTATTCTGAAGAATCATTCAATGAGGCAAAAAACAAGAAGAGACAATAGATTATCTATATGAGCCATTAGTTAGTGTGATTACTAGGACTGCAAAGTCCTATCATTTAGGTACAAAGAGAATAAAATAAAGAAGTGATTAAAATAGTCAACCAATAGAGTTCATGCATATGATTTTAAATTTCCTTATCCTCTGTTTCAGGAGTGGCTTTCAATTCCTCCTGCATTTTTCTATTCTGATTTTTTGAACTCTTGCAAAGATAAATCAAAAAGATAGCAAAAAAGACTATAGGTGTTGGCCAAAAAGCAAATGATGCTGGAATAGTTACATATAGTGTTCCAGCCCATTTATATATTCCAAAAAGTTTTCCAAGATTTATTAGATTAAAATCCAGCATGTATGGAATATACAATATGCTCATCGGCTGTTGCAGGGTGCTGAAAACTATATATAAGGCAAGTATGGCCATATCTGAGCCGGGCGAATAGTTCTGTACTGCTAATAGCACAGTCAAAGTAGTGAATAACACCATAGTCATCACAATAAGTTTTTTGCGAGTCCAATCAATGTATATCATAGCAATTCCAAAACCAATCTTCACAAATAAGGAAAGATTGTTCAGGAAAAACTTGGATGCAGGCTGTTCAGTTATTCCCAGGTTGCCGATTGAAATAAAGTCCGAAGCTGCTTGTAAGTAAGCCAGAGCGAATACTCCCAAAATATACAAGGGGCCACATTGATACAAAAACTTTGTGATAGAAGTTGTTTCATCAGTTCTTATTGGTTCATTGCGAGGGAGCCAACTTTCATTTACGTGTATCTTGCTAGGGCTTTCACTCCAACTGATGTCAACATCCAAATCTGGAATGACAACTGACTGCGAAATAACTCCCCTGTTCCATCGAATTATACTCATAATTCCATAAAAAGCTAGGATATTTGCCAGCCAGCAGAATATAAATAGACCCTGAAGACTATATTGCTCCTCGCCCCAGAGACTCATAACGCTATTAGGGATTAATACTCCAAGAGCCTGCATTATTATACACCAGCAAAAGGCTTTGGATAGATATTTGACTGTTAATTGATTTTTCAATATAAATGTATTGGATAGAAAGACCACCAAGCCCAAACGAATACACTGGAAGGAACCTCCTATGAAAAAATAACCAATCTGTATTAGTGAGAATTGATAGTAACTGTTTGGCGTGGCTGAGTCAAATAAAGCCACAGATCCAGTGATAAAGCAGCCAATAAAAAAGATAATTTCGGATCCAATTAACAGATTGAAGGCCCCTATAGAGTCTATAACTACTCCTGCAAATATGGGAATCATCATTAGTGAATTAGGGAAGTAAAGGGCATTGGTTATCATATCCATGATCATTTGTTCACAATCTGTGTCTTTACAGAAATTGGGAGAGACATATTTGACAACAAATAAATGGACTGAAGTAATTGACAGACTGACAGGAAATATGATAGCTAGAGCTAGGACTAGATTCTTCGTGCTGTGTCTCATTTATTTTCATAAATTAATAAAATCAAGATACAGAGCAATATTTGTCGAATTACATCTTTCTCTGTATCAACTAATTTGCTACAACTAAACTCTAAAAATTTAGAATTTTTCAAGGCAATATCTAAAAAGGGACTCATTGTCCTCTTAAGAATTTTGTCTCTTTATTTAATAAATTATATTTACAGATTTTCTTTCTTTTAGACACTGAGATATATGCAAACTTGCCCTATTTGCTATGTGCAAGTTCCTAAGAATAATCTGCAAAAAATGGGATCATGTTGGCATGAGTTCTGTGCATCCTGCATAGAGAATTTCATTAAATTCAAGGTTGATGAAGGTGATGTTTTGAAAATAAACTGTCCTTATGCAGGATGTGAGAAGATATTGACAAATGCTCAATTACAGAAATATCTTTCTCAAGAATACTATCAAAAATATCAAAGAATAAAAATCGCGAAGCTCAGAAACAGAGACCCTAGAATAAAAAGTTGTCCCAAGGCAGGCTGTTCACGTGAGTTTCTAATTGATGACACCAGATTATATACAATTTGCAAATGTGGCTCAAAAATTTGTAACATTTGCTGCAGCTTCTGGCATGAAGGAAAATCATGTCTAGAAGTAATTGACTTGCAATTTGAAAGTTATGCTCAAGAAAACGAAATAAAATTCTGCATTATGTGCAAGAGCTCTGTGACGAGAACCGAAGGCTGTTTGCATATTATTTGTCCAGTGTGTGATTACGAATGGTGTTGGACATGTGGAAGACAATATAATTTGGCTCACCAAACTGTTTGCCCTAAAGAATGGAGTCCAATTCCTCCATCAATAAGGCAGCTCACACCAGATTACGTCAAGCTTGGTCGCTTTATTGAGATAACATTCAGTATTCTGTTGGTAATCTTGACCTATTCTAGGAATTTAGGGTTAGATGAGTGCACTCTCCTTGTTGGAATATTAAGCCTTATAGCGCTAATATTATTTCCATTTGCCTGTTGGTGGTGGTGCTATGGCCCTCCTGTATGGGAAGACTTTATCTTTACCTTAACTAAAAGGAAAGGGCGATGGTATAGAGGCTCTGAGTCTGAAATGAAATATAAAGAAGTTAAGAGACATGAATAATGTGAGATAAATATGTTAGATAGTTCCAATAACCGTCAAAACAATGATGTATCTATAGATTAAAGTCAGACTGCCTGCTATTTTATATGATTATTCAATTTTATTATTTTCTTTTTGAATGAATAAAGCTTTGTTGATAACCTCCACCCTCATATTGGCATTAGTTTATCCATTTATTCGGAATCCATCTCCATGTAAATACCAAACTCATTTCTATTATCTCATATTTCATTTTTTTCAAACTACTTTAAATTTTGTATTATCTTCTTTGTTGTTGGTTTGTTAAAAAATGCACCAAACGATAACATTATGACAGAAGAGCATGAAGATAATGAAATTCCCAAAGAAACCAGTGACAGAAGCTAATATTAAGTAAAATAAAAAATTTTGGAGTACCTGGGTATCGATCCCAGTGCCTCTCGCATGCTAAGCGAGCGCTCTACCATCTGAGCTAGTACCCCAGCTGATATTAAAGGAATGACGTCCATGTCATAGACTTTAGACTTGAAGGTATTCATAGCATTTGTTGGCCATATCTGAAGTTAAAGTGAGTAGCTTTTGAAATCGTGACTTTAGACCTACTTATATATCATTTATATCTCTAAATATCTCTCTAGGAAAAAGATAGATCTTTAATTATGATGTGTCCTAACTAAGTGATCAGAATTTTAATAAACCTCATGAGAAGTCTTGAGGCTTTACATTTTAAGTTCTATTTATATATAACACTACTATAACATTAAGATCAAAAGATATATTGTCATATTTAAAATCCGCAACCCTTGCATCCTTCAGATTGATCAATAGGTTGGTCAGTTTTGAAGCTGAGTCCAATGATTTCTTCAGCACAAGTTGGGTGAATACCAACAGTGTTGTCAATTTGTTCCTTAGTGACTCCAATTCTGACAGCAACGGCAAATCCTTGAATGACTTCACCAGCATTGGGACCAAGGAAATGAAGTCCAATAACCTTTTCGGCATTGCCTTCCTTCTTGCAGACCATCTTAATATAGCAGGCATCGCTTGGGTGAGTTTCACTGAAGTTCCATTCAAGAGGTTTGAAGCTACCGTGATAACCGACAATGTTATCCTTTCCAAAAGCTTCAATAGCCTTATCTTCAGTGTAACCAACAGCACCATATTCCAAAGGAGTGAAAATGGTAGTAGCGATATTTCTGTAGTCCATAAGTTGAGTGGACTTTCCGAAGAGTCTTTCAGCGAGGAGCTTTCCGGCCATGACAGCGGGAGGAGTCAATTCAGGTCTACCATCAGAAACATCTCCGAGGGCGAAGATGTGAGGAGTGCTAGTTTCGTCCTTTTCGTTGGTGATGATCTTCAAATTCTTGGGGTTGACCTTGACTCCAGCGGCAGGGAGGTTAAGGTTAGCAGTGTTGGCAGTTCTACCAATAGCAAACATAACGGTGTCGAATTCTTCAGTATGAAGAGTTTCATCCTTAAGACTCTTGTAGGTGACTTTCTTTTTACCATTTTCAAGCTTCTCAATCTTGACAGGAATGCACTTGGGAATGAATTTAATGCCTTGCTTTTCCATGTAAGCACCAACTCTGTTGGCAACATCCTTATCGAATTCTCTCAAGATGACGGATCTGACCATGACAGAGACATCATTGCCAAAGCCTCTGAGGAAACCGGCAGTTTCCAGAGCAATATATCCAGCACCGACAATAAGAGTCTTTCCTGGGTTTTCCTTCAAATAGAAAATATCATCAGAAGTGATGGCATGCTCTCTGGCTCCTTCACAGTCTTCGGGATAGGTTGGCCTTCCTCCGGTTGAAACAAGGATGTATTTGGCAGTAATGGTTTCAGTGGTCTTCTTCTTGGGATTGGTGAGCTCAAGTTTGTGTTGGTCAATGAATTTGACGAGACAATTATAGTACTTAATTTCGTTCTGAGCAAGGACAAGCTTTCCGTTCCATCTGAGTTGTCTGATGTATTTATTGGCACCTTCCATAGTGTTTTGCCACTTGTGTTGGGCATCTTTATTAATGTCCCAACCAGTTGCGACTAAATCTTCCTTAGATTCACCGAGGTTAGCAGCATAGTGGAAAAGCTTCTTGGGGATACAACCAACGTTGATGCAGGTACCACCAAGACCCCATTCAGTTCCTTGGGGAGAAGGAGTGACATAGTCAGCAAGAGCAGTCTTGGCTCCGAGCTTGGCGGCAGCCTTAGCAGCAGCAACACCAGCGGATCCACCACCTAAGAAGATGAGTCAGATTAGGAAGAGGCTTACCAATGACAAAGAAATCGTAATCGTATTCAATATTCATGATTTTTTTGGTTAGGTTGTTGTGTGTCTTTTGAGATAAATTATTGTAATTATTTGGATATTTGCATATATATTCAATTAGGCTCCCCTTAAATTATTCAATACAAGAGAATAAAATCTGACAAATTTCAGATTTCTAGAATACTGGTTAGTAACTGATCAACTCTAATTAGTGTCATTTTCGTATTCATTAATCTATTATGTATCTAAATTATATGCCAGCTGGCTCTTAATTTTTTGCCAGATTATATCTCCATCTTAATTCTTTGAGAATTTCCTAACCCGACAAAAATTTGCTTCAACCAACTCAGTTCCTTGATATTTTCATCAATAATAGGAAGGAGGTAGGATTATTTGTTCGAATTAAGCATCATCGGTTCTGTTCTTGCCATTTCTAGTTGAATGAATCTCTTTTTGCTTGACTTAAAAAAAGAAAATTTAGTCTGAATTCTTGCCTGATCAGGATCATAGGGAGAAATATGATGTGAGACATGTCAATATTCATAAACTTTCCCCTATTTACAAGCCTTCTGTTTTTAAAATGATATTTATCAATATGAAGCTATTCTTAAAGTAGCATATTAAAAGTATCTGCGGTCTAAATAGGTATTTTATGGTTTGGGTAAGGCTGGGTTTGTAATCTATGATAACATTGAGGAATTGAAAAGAACTCTCTTGGCATAATTTGGAAATCTTAGACGAGATAAATTTTATATATGGAAAAGCATCTCATTGCTCTGGGAATCGAAGGCAGCGCTAATAAAATCGGTGTCGGTAGGAGATTTTCTCTATTAAAGATATAATAATAGGCATTGTCAGATCAGATGGAAAAATTCTTTCGAACCCAAGGAAAACATTCATCACTCCTCCAGGTTTAAATTAAAGCCACTTGTTTGAGCCTCTTAGGAACTGGATTCCTTCCCAAGGAGACTGCTGACCACCATAGAAAGCATATTCTCGATATTGTAAAACAAGCCTTAAAAGAAGCTAACCTAACATTCAAAGAAATTGGTATCTTTTATTTTTTTTCTTTGGATTAATTCTTCAAGATGTCATCTGCTATACTAAAGGTCCAGGTATGGGCCCCCCTCTATCTGTTGGAGCTATTGTTGCAAGAACTCTTAGTCTTTTACATAATAAACCACTTGTTGGAGTTAATCATTGTATTGCCCATATTGAAATGGGAAGATTGGCAACCGGAATAACTCACCCAACTGTTCTTTATGTTAGTGGAGGCAACACCCAAGTCATTGCATATTCAAATAAAAGATACAGAATTTTTGGAGAAACAATAGATCAAGCTGTTGGGAATTGCCTTGACAGATTTGCAAGAATGTTGAATGTTTCTAACGATCCTGCACCAGGGTATAATATCGAACAACTTGCCAAAAAAGGAACCAAATATTTGGAACTTCCTTATGTAGTCAAAGGAATGGATATGAGTTTCAGTGGGCTATTGAATTATGTTGAAGACATGATTCTCTTACATCCAACTCTTAAGAAAGAGATTGAAGAGGCCCAAAAGAACCAGGAAAAAGATGAAGAACAAGAAAGAAGAAAAAGAAAGGGAAAGAAGGTCTGCAATACGAAAATAAAGGACTTTGATTGGACCAAGGAGGATCTCTGTTTCTCTCTTCAAGAAACCATCTTTGCCATGCTCGCCGAAGTTACAGAAAGAGCTATGGCTCATTGTGGCTCAACAGATGTTATAATTGTTGGAGGGGTTGGCTGCAACGTTCGTTTGCAAGAAATGATTGGAAAAATGTGTGAGGAAAGAGGTGGCAGAGTAGGAGGTATGGATGAAAGATATTGTATTGATAATGGAGCTATGATTGCCTGGGCAGGTAAGAATAGGGTTTACTATAAATTGATTTTTTAGGTTTGATCCAATGCCAATATGGACAAGTGACTCCTTTAAAGGAGGCCACATATACTCAGAGGTTCAGAACTGATGAAGTAGAAGCTGTCTGGAGAGAATAAGAATTATATTTCCCCTCAATGGGTATAAAAACTCTACCAGGCGATTTTTAATTAACAATGCATCATGGTTTAATTATAGCTCTTCCCCCTTATGTGTATGAATTCCATATCATAATTCAAAGAAGTACACTTGTTGAATTAAGGCCATACAATTTCTTGCATCTTGACATCACTGTTTGACTTATTGTCTCATCAAGATAGCACGATTAATATGTAAAAATGATTTTTCCATCTACCTAGTCTATTCAGAAGAGACCTTTAAGTACTATACGATGAAGGCATTTCCATCCAGTGATTTTCATCCATCTCCAGCATGGACCAGAGAATCTCAGCTTGTAGAGCTCAGACACCCCAATGTCATCAGAGTGATTGATGCTAAATTTATTAGAGAGCCAAACCCTAATGACAAGACAATGCCCAATTGCTACACACTAATGGAGCTGGCTCCTTATGGAACTTTTTTGGACTTTGTGTCTAGTAAGAGGTTTGATGGGGATGAAATCCTTGCCAGAACCTATTTCCATCATCTTATTGATGCAATCGAGTATCTACATAATAATGGGATCGCCCATACCAATATTAGCCTTGAGAACCTTGTCCTTGGACAGGATTATCAGCTAAAATTGGTGGGCTTCAGCAATCTAAATTCTGAAAAGACAGGGTTCAGATATTCCCAGGGAACCAAGAACTTCAGAGCTTGGGAAGTCAAGCAAGGAAAGAGTTTTAGCCCCAAAGCAGCCGATATCTATTCTGCAGGAATTTTTCTTTTCGTGATGAAATGTGGAGGAATGATGCCATATGTAGAGGACAGACCTATCAATGGTTTTGACCTCTTTGAAATCCTGAAGAAGGGCTATGACGCCTACTGGGAAGCCTATCATGAATGTCAAAATAGAATCTTACATTGTGATGAAGATTTTATGGAATTGTTCATCTCAATGGTAAAGTATAATCCCTCAGAGAGGGCTTCTATTGAATCAATTAAGAGCAACCCATGGTACCAAAAAGAAATTTATAGCTCGGAGGAACTTATAGCCTTAATGAAGGAGAAATATAGAGTTTCGACGATTTTAAAGAAAAAGTCCCACGTTCGACAGGACTTTGATTAAGATTTCTAGCTAAAATTTCTTTTCTATAAAGAAATATAGCTGAAGTAATTTTTTTAGAGTATCCCTTTTATGTAAACCTTTGTATATATAATTTGATTATAGATGGTCTTCAGGCAGGGGAGCTCTGCTTTACAAGCAAGCTAACTTTGCACTGTTGATTACTTATAAGCACATTATGTGCAAAAAACATTTACCTTGAAAATATTCATAAAATTATTACCAATGTGTTGGTAGAACAACAGATGGGATATCATAACAAATCTAGCATGAAAAGTGTAGTTAGCCAGTTTGTTGCCAAATATATCTTTTCCCTCCAAATAAATTCTAACTTAACTAACAATATTAAATTAACTGATAACAAATTCAAAATGGAAGAAGTTTTTACCCCTCTACAAATCGAATTGATCGAGGCTATCAACGACTCCCTTCAAAATCATATCTACAGCAATGCTGTCTTCCTCGGTGAACGTCTTTTAGCCGAAATCGATTGTGAAGAATCCAGATCCATCCTTGCAGAATGTTATATGGCTGACCTTAAGGCATACAAAGCCTTTCATATCCTCAAAGATTGCAAGAGCGAGCAGAACAGGTACAAGTTCGCTCTAGTATGCTTGAAATTAAATAAACTCAAGGAAGCCGAAAGGGCCCTCGCATCATCAGCAAGTTCTGGGAATAATAAATATCTTCTTGAGATTACCAAGCCCGAGAATGTCCCTAATGGTTCCCATGGTCTTTATCTTCTTGGCTTGATCTCAGAAAAATTACAAAAGCAAAACGAGGCCAAAGAATTTTACAAAAAAGCTCTCGAACTGAATCCTACTCTCTGGTGTGCTTATGAAAAGCTCCTGAAATTAGGAGAACTCAGAGATCCTTCCGAAATCTTTGCCTCCAATCGCTTCAAACTTTACGAAAACTCCAGAAGAAAAACTGCATCATCAGTTCTTCCTCTGACTAAAGGGCCTCACCTCTCTACCGCAGGGTCCCTCAGCCTTAAATCCGCAGAATTTATAATCGAAGAAAAACCTGCGTCCAATGACAAGCCCCTGGGCAATATCTTCCAGCCCGAATCGAGCCATAGCGCTGTTACGGAAGCCACCTTAAAGAATAAAACGCCCTCTCCAACCAAATCCCTCAATTTCCCAAAGAATAGCAATTCTGTGTTCCACATCCCTCTCGAAGATGCCAGTGGTGCCAACATCTTCAGAGCCACTCAAGGATCTAGCCAAGGAGCCAACTTTGGTAATCCTCACTCCAAGACCTATGGACAAATCGCCCACCAACATTCTAAATCCATATCCAGTCATTCCAATACTCATAACACTAAGCACTCTACTAGCATAACCCAAAACAACAAGAAAGATCAAATCGACATTGAAAAGCCTTCTTCTGGAGAAATCAAGGATCTTATGTCCCTTTTGACCAGATTGGCAGAGCCTTATCTCCAGCTTTTGAGCTACAATTGTCAGACTGCTATAGAACTTTTCAACAAGCTTCCTCAGAACCATTACCGTACAGGATGGGTCTTGTCCAATATCGGAAGAGCCTATTGGGAGAGCGTCAAGTACACAGAAGCTGAAAAATACTTCAAGGAAGCCTTTAGAATTGAGCCATATAGACTTGAAGGCCTAGAGTACTATTCCAGTTGCCTATGGCACTTGAAGAAGCAAGTTGAGCTCTGTACTCTAGCTGAGAAAGCCCTTGAGAAATCCCTCTTCGCTCCTGAAGCATGGATCGTTCTCGGAAACTGCTTCTCCTTACAAAAGGAACATGAGAATGCCTTGAAGTTCTTTAACAGAGCCATACAACTTGATCCCACATTTGCCTATGCACATACCCTCATTGGACATGAATATGTCTACAACGAAGACTTCCAGAAGGCTAGAAAGTGCTTCGAACATGCCCTGAATATAGACCTCAGACACTACAATGCCTGGTGGGGTCTGGGATACATTGACTACAGACAGGAAAAGTATGACAGAGCCATCAAACACTTCTACAATGCCATTACTATCAATTCCAAGAATCCAGTTCTCCATAGCTACTTGGGTATGACCTTTGCTGCCCAGGATGAGCTTATTGAAGCACTTAGATGCTTCCAGAACAGTGAGTTCTTGGACGATAAAAACGTTATGAATAGATTCCAAAAGGCAAATGTCCTTTGCAAGCTTGAAAGATACGAGCAGGCCCTTGCTGAGCTTGAAATTCTGAGAACTTTGATGCCAAGAGAAGCACCTATTCCTCAGCTGATTGGAAAAATATATAAACAATTGGGTATGATTGATAAAGCCCATAATTATTTCACTTTGGCATTGGACTTGGAAAACAAGGATTCCCTGAAGATCAAGGCAATGCTAGACTCATTACATAACGTTAATGAATTTAATGATGATAATGATTTGTAAATTATAGTGAATTTATAGTAAGATTGCAATCTCTTTGGAGTGAGCACATTAGAAATTGAATGATTCTACATGTACTATGATTAATGTAGATTTCTCAGCAAGACCCATTTTATTCAAGTTATAAATCGACAATAAAATAAGCTAGTCTGTAAGATACAATCGTGAAAATTAAATACACTTAATTATTTCCTTTAATTAAGGCAGATATATCAACATTACCCAGGATAAGTTCAGGCATTGTGACTTCAAAGTCAACATTTTCAGGTTTTAGATACTCTTGTACCTTATTCTTCAGAGCCTCCTTATTTTCTTCAGTAAAAAGCTCAGTAGATTTCGTTTCATAGGCATGAATCACAGCTAGCTCATTTTGATAATGCAGTATTGCATTAATGATCATACTAGAAAGATAGGCAAGCTTTTGGTCATTTGATGTAGCTGAGAAATATAAATTGCTTATCTTTCTCAGTTCTATACCCTCAGGACCTTGATATGTGTAACACATCTTGCTGATATCGAATGCCTTTTTAATTTCGTTTTTCTCTTTACGAGCTGACTGGACTTTCTTGGAGTAATTGTCAATGGCTAGGAAATAGATATTGTTCTTCTGCTGGGATTCCATAAGCTCAGCGATTCTCTCAAAGGAATAATCTGTATCCGAGATGACTCTTACTTGTCCAGAAATATTTTTCTCGAGCGTAGACAGGAAGGTCAGCTTGTTCAAGATTTCTTGAGTAACATTGAAGTTTTTGGCGTCCTCTGGCTTAACCGAGAAAATCTTTTCTAGTATTATTGGGTTGTAGACGATTGTTATTTTGATAGGGGTATCATTAAGGGTACTTTCTACTTCAGAAAGCTTGTTGATTGTCTCAAGGATTTTCTCATTGACTTGTTCCCATTGAGTGTTCTCATTTTGATGACTTATGGTTGTCCCGGAGCTTTTCTCTCCTGACTTGAGTTGGAAACTGATATCATCTTCATTCAGATAGAGGACTCCATGGGCTGTGGGATTTTTGATCTCGATTAAATCTTCTGTTTTTCTTCTTTTCATCCCCTCTTCTAATTTCTTTTCTTCCTTTGGTTTGCTGATTCCCTCAGGCAAATAATCGTCTACAGGGAAATCTGGTTCAAGGACATGAATGGAGTACTTGAGGGTCTTTGAATTGAACCAGGATCCAGTATTATCGAATTCAAACTTATATATTCCTGATTCTTTTACTATCAAACTTCCCTTTGCGAAATTTTTGGTAACGTCGAGTTTGGTTCCTTCATAGATGGTGATGGGTTCAATCACTTCTCCTTGAATGAGTTTCCCAAATGAAGCGACCTTTGTCAACACAAAGTTTATATCATGTGAAAGCAGACTAAAGTGCCAATAGAGAATCGAAAAAGGCTTCCATACTTCAATAAACAATTCATAGTTCTGCCCCGCTGTTATCTCTTTTTCTTTAGGAAATCCTGCTCGGATATGTAAATCTCTTATATTGATTGATTCATAGATGTTCTTTTCCTTGTCAAGTACTTCAGGAGCAAAATATGTGGTATCATAAAGACTGGATAGGCTTGCTCTTGTTTTCAGAAGCTCTTTGAATTCTGGAGTCGCATCTCTGTGCAGTAATCTATACAAAAATGCTGCTGCTTCTCTTTTGTTGGAGTTATTTGTGTCTTCATTGATATTGGAGAAAACTTTTAACAGAGCTTCTTCAATATTCTTTCTATATCTTGGGAAGCAATAGTAAAATCTCTGGAGGATTGATATGGCAATTCTTTGCAGAGGAATGATCTTTTTGTGGCAAGAGAACACATTAATCAGAAAAGAGATTACTGGGTATATATCTTCGTTTATTCTCAGTACTAACCCGAGCTCAGCCAGCTTGTACGGCATTATTTTTACATCATCAGGCTTGAAGTAATCATCTGTGATAATCTCTTTTTCTCTAGCAGTAGGATTGGTTGTAAAATCAAAGAAAAGGCCAGGATCTTCTTTCAAATTTCTTCTTGGGTCAAAGACTTGTTCGTTCAATCTTATCAAATAATCTGTCTCAAAGAGAATATGTTCTGCGATCATAGCCAATAGTCTCAGACAATCACTATTCTTTTCTGTAATATCATTAACAGCTAGCTTAAAAAGAGGCAAGAGTTTCTTGGTGAAAATGGCTAGCTGTTCTTCAATGCTATCACATTTTTCTAGGATCTTGATAATATGCATAAGACCTTCCGATTTGTCCTCAATATCAGAATTTGGAAGGCATTCTTTAGCTTTTATGGTCTCAGTGAGATCATCAAAATGCGCAAAAGTCACATGCTGTTTAATATCAGGTGATTCTAATAGTGCTCTGATATTATTATGGTCTTCCTTGCTGAGCTCTGGCCTTCTATTTAGCAAATGAAGGATATTTCTAATGTGAATAATTAGTCTTCTATCAAGAATAGTTCCCTTAAGCTTTTCATATAAGGGATAAAGGATGTTAACAATGGTTAGGAGGAAGTTAGAGTCCAAAGTTTCTAGGCTGATAAGCTGATATGAGAGGATAATATTGTAAAGGACGCCAATTGAAAAGTTAGTTTCAAGGCTGAAGCTTTTGAGGCTGATCTTGTTGAGTCTTTCCATATCGATCTTCTTTAAAAAGCATTTTCGAAGATTGACTCTCTCATAAACTAGCCTTATAATCTGGTGGATTTTCTTTAAATCTGAGGAACGATAGACTTCGTGGATAAGGGCTTGGAGCTCATTTTCTGTTGTTTCCATCTGAAAAAGGCTTAATAATTTTTATTTTTGGGTATTTTATTTAATCCTCAGCAATGATCTAGAAAATCCTAACTGAAGAGTCAAATTCAGATTTCGAGCTATGGTATTTATTCATGTTCCACCCTCAAGCTCTCAAAATGCCATAATAGTTACTTGGAAAAAAGTTAGAAAAGCTTATTAATTTCTCAATAAAATATTTAAAATCGAAGAAGATGTTCAAGAAGTATTTCAATTCCGAGGACAAGAAAAAGATAGAAGAGGACAAGAAAAACTTAGTTCAGATGGAGGAGGAAATGAAGAAGTTAATTACTGAAAATTTGAAGTAAATGACTTCTAAAGTTAGTTAAATTTTCTCATAGTCTTAAACAGGAACTCAAATTAGCTTGGGATCTCATCAACCAGAAGCAATCATACATCCTGAAGCTAAAGAAAATAGTTATAGAGCACCTGTAAAATTTATTTCTATTATTCTTCAACCCTGACAGAAATAAACCTGAATATGACCAAAATTTTGAGAATATGGAGTCTGCTCTCAGAGATATGTTTAAAAAAGAGCGTTATTACAACCCCGAGGAATCAAGCAACAAATCTTCTGAAACTTCTCCTGAAGAATTAAAATTGCAAAACTCAGATGAACCCAAAAAAGAAGAGCAGGCTACAAATGAAGAGAACATTACGAGCCCTTCTAATAAAAAGGCAGAATCTGAACCTTTAAATAATGCAGATGCAGACACAGAAAGCTTTCAGCATAAAGCACTATCTTTAGATATTACTCCAACCCTAATTCCTTTGAAGGGAAGGGTTAAAAGAGCTGTGTATAATTTTTGTCGAAGAAAACCTTACAAAATAGATCTCTAACGAAGATGGCAGAAGAAAGAAGATATATAGTGAAACCAAAGTAAATCCTTAAGGGAAAAATATTGATTTTAAGGGATCCTCAAAGTCTACTAAGGGAACTCTTAGATTTCGAGCTGGAACTAAAGACATACTGTCCTGATGTATATACCAAATTGGTTGAGTTTTCCAAGAGAAGTGTTTTTACTCCTGATGAGGTAACACGCTTATTATTACAGTAACAGTTAGATTGAAGCAGAAATAGAAGCTCTCAGTGAGGGAATGGAAAAAGTCAAGTACTTCCAAATGATCTGGCCAAAGGACACAAGAGAAAAGATTATGGATTCTTTAGAAAGTTATATTTTTGAAGTCATTGCACCGAAGCTAATGAAGACAGATGAGGATTCGTTAGCACTTGCTCAACAATTTCGAGACAGAATGATTATTTTGAGAGGCCTAATTAATTATGAAATGCTGGATATCCCTCTCTCAATGAGAGATTTTTCTCTCTACAGATTTGCAATTAAAGGTATTTTGTAACTCTTCATGTCTGAGCCTTAGAATTCGAGAAGATAACCATATTCAGTTCACCTCTTCTAAAATTAGAAGCTTTTCAAAATTGTACTAACCATCTGATAAGTAATAAGTTTATGGTTCTTTTAAAAACCCTTAGATGTATATCTTGACAGAGAGAAAAGAAATCCTGACGCTGATGAGCTTTTTCCTTTGATGATCTTTGTTGTGCTTAATGCGGACATTGAACAGCTTCAAATTCACGTGGAGTAAGAAAATAATGCTGGTCGATAACATTTAAGCTTTGCCTGTACATATATGAGAAGAAATTTTGCTTTAGGTCAGCTGGGATACCTCGCAATAAACTTGAAAGCAGTGGTGCAGTTCCTGCATGACATAGATGGTAGATGCCTTACCGAGGGAAAGTTGGCTGTAAAAAGACCTGAACAATATTATTAATTCATTCATCTTGCTTACGTACTCATTCTTATGTATATTCTTCAACATTTTGTACTAAGCGTCTCTTTCATTATACTCACAAGAAAACTCAGCCAGTACTAGAATTAAATGACAAGAATATGCTTCTAATATTTTACATCGAAAATAATTTATGTTTCTAATAATACGACTCGATGAGAAGTAGGAAAGAAAGAGCTTCTTACAGTTAAGGAGAAAACTTTCCTTTTATAAAGCTTCAGCAAAGTAGTGAATATAAAGTATTAATCTAGTGGCAGTCGACAAAATACATAATAGTGGATTAAACCCAAAGGAATGAAAATAACCTACCAATGAAACTATCAGATGAATACATTAATTATCTTCAGCATAGAGGAAAGGAGACTAATTATTAGGGATTTTCTAATTTCTTTGCTCCAGGAAAATTGAGTATGGTAGTGTACAAAATAAATTTTCTCAATAAAAATAAGAAGTTACATTTCGAAGAGACGTCATGTTTTAAGTACTCCCCCTAAGTTTATAGAGGCTTTGTGCACGCAGAATGAATGTAGGTGATAACTTGGAAAGGAATAAGTTCAAAAATGGACTAATCTAGTCATAAACCATCTTTTTAAGTTGCAGATTTATTAAGGCCTGTGAATAGGATTCTCTGCTCGATCTATCGACAAGGAGCTCTCTTGATCATATTCGGGTTAAGGAGAAACAATAAAAGGGAACAAGTTTCATTTCTGAAAATTTGCTTTGTTAGTTAAGAAAATATGTAGCCTTTAACTCCTATGTGCTTGTCTCGATGGTCTCTCTCTATTCAACAGTAGGTTTTAGAAGTCATATAGTTGGGATCATATTCAGGCAGACCTTTCATGTGCAATTGCTAATCTAACAAACTGGGTGGTTTGAGAGAGGTTTTATTCATCAAGTAGATTCTGAAAGGGAAACAGAAAGCTTAAGGTGTGTACAATTAGGACAAAGTTAACTTAAAAAAATCCTTCCTAGCAAATTTATCTAATCCTGTGATGAATAAAGAGGCATAAAAATTCCAAACCAAAGATCAGTTTGCCTCAGCCCTACTATCTAATACCAAGATGGGTTTCTTCTAAGAGTGTAAGATTCTACGATGATTGAGCACTATTGTTTAGAATGGGCAACGGAGAAATTATTAAAAGGACTAAAATTTAAATAAATTTATCAAAGCCAAACACATCACTGATCAGAGAGAAAAACTCTAATCGGACTAGATATAATTCAACATCAAATAAACCACGTCATCTTTAGATTCTTCATCTACTAACTTTTATCTTCTCTGACCCTCTCTTCGTGGTAATTAATGTTAAAGCAGGAAGTCTTATTTCAGGTTTTTGGCCCTCGACATCCTGCATAAGTAGAAAATGTTTACAAGACTTAGAAGCGAGAAGATCTACAAAAATCAATTTTGTTAGTTAAACTTAAAGGCCCAAAAATTAGAGGCTTAATTTTCTGACGATCTTTATGACATTTATCAAGAAATCCAAAACTATAATTAATAATTTCACAAAAAAACTTCTTATCCTCTCTCCTCCTCTCCATGTCTGCTAGCACTCATACTAACACTCGAGTCGTTTATAAGCCTAAACAACAAAACCTAAAGAAGACAGGACATTCTTTCACAAACAGTAACAGCCTGACAGTCTATCTGCCTAAACCTAGCACCGGAGGTCACAAGTAAACCCACATCATAACAAGATATAATTCCTTAGATGCTTTACTGACCCTAATCAGAAGAGACTGAACCCTTGGAATTATCCTGAGATTGGGAGGAAGGATGAAGAAATTCCTCTCCCTCAGGGAGAGTCAGCATATGCCAAAGCCAAACGTGCTGAATACATCGAGAGGTAATTCAGGATAAATTTGCATGACTCTATTAGAAATCTCCCAAAGGCTGAAAAGTATTATAGGCTCGCAATAAAAAATAAAGAAAGACTTGAATCTTCAATCAAAGATTTAGCCACAGTTCTCCACCAACAAGGAAAGACTGAGGAGGCTATTGCTCTTCTTGAGAATAACCGTCACATTTGCATCAAGCATGCTGACAGGCTTGAGAATCTCCTGATGAACCTGAAGAAGCAGGCACAACCATCAGGAAATTTTTATAATAGAACTCTTGTCCTTTTCAACTGTCCTTTCGACTTTGATGAAGCTAAAGTCAAATCCCTCTTTAAAAACACTACTCGTATCATACAAGTGGAATTTCAATCGGATGAAGCAGTTTCTAATTTACTAAACTCATTCGAAATTGACGAGCAAACCCTACAAGATAAACCCACCCTTATTATTCCTAGGGCTTGCCTCATTAACTTCTCTAGTAACTCTGGAGCTCGTAAGACACTGGAAACCCTAATAGATCAAGAGACCTACACCTTTTACTGGATGAACACAGAAGGAAAAATTAAAGGCAAGGCTATTCCATTCAAGAAAAAGACTTTCGAAAAGAAGGAGTCCTCTGAAGACAATAGGTCAGAGTCAGTCTCTGTGGACACTCAAGATGTGTCGAGTAAAGATAGCAAGACTGAACTCTCCAATTCTCATCGAGGACTCGAATTAAGTCATGATAGTGGCTCTGAAGAAGGTGAAGTCTTATCAGACCCATGGAGGTCTATGTTGTTCCCTATGCTCCCTCCTGAAGTGAGAGAAGACTCTTGTGTTAAACTTGTAACCCCACATTCCTTCTTCGATGAATACATCTTGGAGGAAAAGTTCTCGGATTATGAATATAAGTTGCCTGAACTGGACTCTTGGAGACAGATCGAACAGACTTATGCTGAAATGAAGACAATTATTGAAAATCATCCAAATTTTATTGGAGAGATGATCCAAGGAATAAGAAGAATTATTTATTAAATGTATAGAGTATTATACAAGAGATATATCTCTGCCCTACACTATTCCTAGTAAAATCCGTTTTCCTGTAGAGTTTTATATTATTCATTCTTTTTTGTTACGCGTGACATAACAAACAACATTATAAATCCCTTTCTGACATGAAACCACATCTTTTTGTTGACTATCCCAATCTCTTGAGATGATATATTGGGTTATAGCCTTTATTGGACCCAGCGATGCTGTAGGGGCTAATTTTATTAAATCACTAAACTTGAGAAATCCAATTTCGAATATCAGGCGCTACTTTACATTCTGAGTTCTAAACACTGTGGAGAAACTACTATCATAAAACATCCCGAATTATACCGACTAGAAAAGACGAAGCCTATGGAAGACTATGAAGGAAGTGAACGAGAAATTCAGCTGGTAGAGAGATTCTCTGGAGTAGTTTCTTGTAAGTAAGCTGATTTTCTATTTAACCCTTGATAATTTGAATTATGAAGCTAAATTCTTTCTACTTGAAATATAATTTACTTGAAACCTATTCAATCTCATAAATTTTGTTATAAAAATTATTTAAGACTCATGAAGTTTGCCTTAGTCGCTCTTTTCCTCGTCTTAGCTGCCACTAACGCTCAAAATCCTGGTGTCGGAGTTGCCATTACCCAAAAGGTCGTCAACTCCTTCAAGGACGCCTTCTTGAACTTCCTCATTAACAAGATCCAATCCATCTCCATCCCCAACTTCTCGCATAAGAATATTGATTTCCTCAACATCAAAATTACCAGTCCTGGTATCACCACCCAGAACACCATTGCCAACCTCGAAGAAGGTTACATTCAATTCGGTGTCCAGAACTTTAACTTGGTTATTCAAGGTGATGCTCGTATTCATTTCTTGTTCTTGAAGTTCCACAACGGATTCATCCTTACTGCCAACGGGAACACCGCCACTCTCAAGTTGGTTCCCTCTATGACTGACTCTCTCCGCTTCAAGGCCACTGACCCTTACGTCCATGTCGGAAGTGTCAACCTTAAGATCACCGGATTCCTCGGAAAGCTCGATACTGCCATCATCAACCTCTTCGATAAGTCCATTACTAACACCATCAACCAAAAGTTGACTCAAATCATCCAAACTGAAATGATCAATGCCCTTCAATCCATTTCCATGGGAACCCCAACTCATTTGCCTGCTGGAAAGCACCACAACAGTAAGGATCCCTTCGCAGTCAACTACACTTGGGTCAGCACTCCTGCCATTCACAAGGGATATATGAGCGGTGGACTTAATGGAACTATTTACTTGAGAAATAATCCTAAGGCTGCTCTTCCCTTCACTGACACCACTGTCATTCCCCAAGTTGACTTAGCCAGCGCTGGTGGACTCCAATTGTTCTTCAGTCAATATGTTCCCCAAACCTTCTTGTATGATTTCCAAGTCTTGGGTTACCTTAAGCTCAACATCACTCAAAATTTGCTTCCCAAGAACTCCACCATCTCCATGAACACTAACTCTCTCAATTACATCTTCCCTGGTCTCACCAAGAAGTTCGGTAACAACCAGCCTTGCTACCTCTTCTGCTCTGCTGACAACTCCACCTATCCCAAGGCAATCATCCAAAATGGTACTATGGGAGTCAGCATTACCAGCATTTGCGGTCTCTATGCTCAATATCAAACTAACCAAGAATGGGGACTTGCTGTCAGCTTCAAGACCACCTTCACTGCTCTCGGAGGTGTCTTCATTAACTCCACCACCAACAGACTCTCCTTCAATGTTAGCTCTCTTGCTCTCTCCCAAACTTCCATTGTCCAAAACAACATCGGAATCATGACTGGTGCTCTCCTTCAAACAGAACTCAATGTTGTTCTCGTCGGATTCAAGGCTCTCTTCAACACCATCTTGTCCAAGGAATCTGTTCCTCTTCCTCAAATTCCTGATGGTGTCATTACTAATGTCGCTGTTAGCCTTAAGAATGGATATGCTGAAATTGTTTGTGACCCTGTCTTCAAGACTATTCCTACCAATGGAGTTATTCCTGCTCCCCAAATTGACGATCCATATGGATATGACTCTGATTATGAAATCTTTGATGCCTAATTCGTTGATTTATAACTTATCAATGAATAAGTAGTTTGTATCAACAATACAGAGTATGAAATGTCAGGCATAAGAAATTAACTAAAAACTTTCGTTACTACTTTTAATCTCTTTCGTGCTCTTGGTTTTTTTTTTCAATTCAAAGAAGATTATTTACATCGCAATATATGAATAATCTGATTTAGAGGACACAATATTTAACGAAAGTCATGAATAAATGACTTTATTAAACTAACTTGTCTTCCATATATTACTTCTATTAATTCGCTCTTATAACAATAGACTTAGCAGGATTAAGCTGTTGATTTATCATAAGTTTCAGGTTGACAATTTCTAAAGAACTTCGTATGATACTGAGGATCTTTTTGGAAGGGTAATTCTATCAAATAAAGGGGTGTAAGAGCACCATCTTCTGCAGGACCCGGAGGCTTATCTGTTCTGCCAGATTGATGATCTTTGGTCATGTCAGTAAGACAGTATCCAGGAGTACAAGCATAACAAGTCTGATCGTGCAAGAGTAATTTTGGAAGAGCCCAACGTGTATATGCATTAACAAGACATTTCGAGTTGGCATAGTGATCGTTGCTCCAGCCAAAATTGTCCTGCAATTTATCCTTGGTGCTATCATATAAGTCTCTTGCAATCTTGACAAGTTTCTCGCTGGTTAATTGGGAATCATTCAACAAATTTCTTATGTGTTGTTTTTGATTACTCAGGTCACCTGCCCCTGAGGATATGTTAATTATCTTTCCATCCTTTGTGAGTAATGGAAGTAGTTTTTCAGTGAGCTCTACTAACCCAAAGAAATTAGTTGCTAATGTCCTGAGTCCATCTTCAATATCAAAGAGCTGATAGCCATATCCAGCGTTATTGACCAAGACATCAAAACTTCCAAATTCATTTTTCACCCATGATACGAAGTTATCGATGCTGGTGGAATCCACTATGTCTAAAATTCCTAAGTACAGCTCAGAGTTGGTAGATTCCTTGGTTTCCTTAATTTTTTTAATTGCTTCCTCTCCTTTAGCCTTATCTCTACTTGTCAGGATGATTTTAAAGGTTTTTGCTTGGTTGTAAAGCTTCTTTGCGATTTCAAAACCTATGCCTTTGTTTGCTCCTGTGATGATGATTGTCCTTGGAGAAGATGAGATATCCATGCCTTAATTTTGTTAGAAAACTCGAGCTTGTTGACCAAAAAATTAGCCAAAATAAATATTATTAGAAAGGGAATTTCCTAATAGATAGAAAATTAGAGTCCAACTAGAATAGGATTATTAGCTTATTTTCATATAGAAACAGACTCCCGGTTAAATGATTATTTCCATCACATTCTTAAGATATCTTTACATTAAAAGCTAAAAGAACCCAAGAATCAATAATGAAGTTGCCAATATCCTCTTCTCTTCTCCAGATACAATACGTAAATTCCTAAATATTCTGCGCGGAGCGGGTTAAGAAAAGTGGCAAATATTTTGAAGGTTCAGAAGTTGCATGAATTTTGAATTCATATACATTAGCCATTATTCAGGAGATGGAAAACTAAATTTTTTTCTCACAAGAATTAATCAAACTAAGTATTTTCGAATTCATTCAAGCCATATTACTTATTGTACACCCACAGATTAGAAATTATATTGCGACAATTCACGACACCAACAAGATGAGAACAAGTGAGGAGATTTGGTGGATAGTTATAGATATTTGTGTCTGCTTTAGGACTTACAACATACTACTCATAAACAATGAACAATACAGAAACAGAGCAGGCCAGAAATAATCATGAGATCATCAAAAGATTTTTTGGTTTTTCTAGCCTGCAAATTTTGTGTAAAAAAGGAGAAATTTTTAGATACACTATCTAATGTATTTATGCATACTGCCTTGCAGCTCTTGCTACCGGATATATTGGTCTCTGTTTGGATGTATATTTAAAGAAGGAGGGGCCTTTCATCCATCTCTTCTGCTGTGAATAATAATCCCAGATAATCTTTCCCATGGTTATGAGAAAAGTAGCTATGAGTGCTATGAAACAGATGTTGTCAAATCCGATAGAATATACAGCCATTCCCAGTACCCTGAGAAAGAATAATATTGCAGAAGGCACTGCAATAAAATATTTGCCGTAATAGATTGAAGCTGAGAGGGCAGGTAGGATTATGTACCAACTAACAAATTCTGTTAAACTTAGTATGATATCCAATAATACTAAGAAGCCACCCATAGCAAACAATGGTACAGTAATCTTAAAGAAGTTTTCTTTGTTCATTACAGGATCATTAGGAGGTATGGGACTCCAATATCCAGGGCATTTAGTCATTTTCTTTGCATGATCTTCTCTTCCGCAGTTCCAGCAAAACTCATAGTCACAAACAGGACAAATGATATGATTACATCCATGAACTTTGTCGACTTGTGACTTACACATCACACAAAAACGAATTGAATTTTTCTTTGCATATTGCTCAAACTCAATGTCCATAGCCTCTAAACATGTCTTCCCCTCATGCCAAGGTTGGAGGCAAATATTACATACCAATGTATTACACTTGCATTTTGTGTATGGTAGAGAAGTACTGAGCTTTAATTGTTTGGTGCAGCCTGGCTGTGGGCAGAATTTAAAGTTAGGATCTCTATTCATCACTTTTTTGACTAACCTCTCTTGATAAAGCTTGTAAGTCTCTGGCTCTACCAGATCTCTAATGATCTTCTGTGAGTATGCCTCTCTGCATTTGACTTGTGGACAATTGATCTTTAGAACTTCATTATTGTCGATTTTAGTTTTCAGATATGAAGTTAAACAGTCTTTGCAGAAACCGTGTTTGCAGGGAAGAGGTCTGGCTGTGGTTTCCTTGTTGAGCTCATTAAAACAGATCAAACAGGTGTTTGATTCTGGCAAAATAGGTTCTCTTCGATCTTTTTTCTGAAAAAAATTGACGAGAAACATAAATCAAATATAAATTTGAATATTGAGCATGTATTTGGATTTTTCTGATTTAAGTCAGCAAATATCAGAAAAAATTAGAATCTCAGCCAACATAGGTTGAAATATACAAGTTACTGATATACTGATATTCTGACAATTCTGAGCACAACCCAGCCATCAGAATTAAAAATTTCCTGAAAATAGTCACCTTATGAAATAATCTTTCTACCTCAAATTACCCACAGTAAAAGAAAGTAATATGATTGGATATGCATGTAAGAAAGGCTTGAATTTCGTGGAAGAATCAAATAACTCAAAATTCGGGTCAGAAATCAAGCCTGATGTGACATGGCAATTTTGCCACGGCTACATATATTCAAATTAAAAATTAATCACTGGTCGGACAGGGCGATTGAGTATAAATGGTGGAGAGAGAAACAGTTTGTATTCAACCTTTAAACAATGGAAAACGAGAAAGAAGCATACAATTACCCACTCCCTTTTGAAGAGGTCTCAAAATAGAAAGATCATCTTAAAGATCATGGCTTTGTTGTCGTTTCAGGAATAGTTTCTGAAGATATTTGTAAAAAAAGTCATCCAAGATATGAGAGAAGTCCTCTGCCAATTCTCACCCAAACTCAAAATAGATGATGAAGAGACCTGGATTAAAACAGAGAACTACTCTTTTCTCTTACATGGAGGAATGGTCCAATACGTTGGCCATTCAAAATTCCAATGGGATCTAAGAGAGGAGCTTACAGATGTTTTCTCAAAGGTCTGGGACTGCCAACCTACAGAGTTAGCAACTTCCTTTGATGGATTTTGCTATATGGATGGAAGAAGAGGATTTCCACCATCAAGTATCATTGAAATAACACACTCTGACCAAAGTCCTTTGAGAAATTACATATGGAGTGTTCAAGAACTTTTGAATCTCAATGACTGTGGTGAAAATGATGGTGGACTTGTAATTATCCCAGGAACACATAAACTACATCAAGAGTTTTTCAAAAAGAGCAAGGCTGACCATCCTGATGACCAGTATAAGTTTAAACCAGATGAGAAGAAGGATCATATCTTCCAAACTGCTATCAAGGTTTGTGGAAAAGCTGGAGATTTTATGATGTGGGATTCAAGAACTTTTCATTGTAAACAAAACCCCAGACCAATAATGTGAGAGCTTGTGTTTATATTTGTCAAATACCAAAGAAGAATGTTCCTACCGAGATTAGAAAGCAAAGAGCTGTAGGGTGGAAAAATAAGAAATGCACAAGGCACCATCCAGGAGATGGGTTGAGAAACTTTCCTTCTCCTGAAAGATATGATTATGAAGAGATCATTCAGAAGTTAGCTTGAAAGATGAAGACTTAACAGAGCTTCAGAAGAGTCTTTTGTGTATTGAATAATTTAGTATAATGAAAATAAAGGACCCATTGATTTTATTTCATGATAGACGTCAATACTATATGAGCAATATTGAGTTAATATAATAATAAACAATCTCTGTCAAATCTTGTAGAAAAAATGATAGAGTAATCTACAAAAATGAGTTGACAATTTTTAGGTAGACTAAGGTTCGATAAACTTTTTGTTTAACAATGGCTATTTGTTTTCTTAGATTGATTGTTTTTTGTTATTGTATTCAAAATTCCTAGATAGATTTACTAACTATTCAGACTTAGAATATGTTGAAATTTTTCAATTTATAAAAATTATTGCTATGAGGTCCACTAAAAAGGTCCTTTCTCGTTCATTTATGAACATCATATACAAAATTTTAACACTACTGATTATCTGGGGCTCAACATTCTCAGTATTTATTCTACTAATGGTTGCTCATGACCATTCCTCACTCTTTCTCTTTAATTTTGCACAAGAGATTGCAATTAACTGGAAAACAAATCCTATAATAGACATAACAGTTTCCAGTACTCCATGTGCTCCTGACTTTCAGGAGGCTTTCAGATACACTTGGCCTGGGATTATGGAAGGCTGCTTCTGTAAAGGAATCAACGAGAAGGATAGATTCGAGCATCAAATTAACTGTGAGCCTTCCCACGTTTGCCCAAATACCTGTACTAACATTCAAAAGAAGCTAGGCTGCAAGAATATAACACCTCTCAAGCCAAAGGAGTTTGAACATTGGGGAATTGTTGGCACTAACCCACAGAGAGTATGTATTAAAAGAGCTCAAGAAAATTGGTTTGATATTAGCCAATTGAGTGCAAGTGATTGTCCAGCAGGGTATAAGAAATGTGGTAGCGCAAGTAATAAATCCTTCTGCATTAAAGGAAACACTTGCCCTATTACTCATCTAAAAATAGCCAAAATAAGCCCTCAGGAAGCGTCCAGCTGTAAAGCACCAGATTGTTTTATAATACATAATTTGACCAACACAATAAAGAAGTTAGAGATACACAGGGGAGATGACTCACGTCTTCCTATTGTAGAACTGAGAATAAATGAATATGGGATGTGTTATAATAAAGATGAAATTAATATTACACCCTTAAGAAGAGATTACCCTTTGCTACTTAAGAAGCGTACTAACTGCCATTTATATGGGAGCAAATTCTGGGATGTAATTGATGAAATTACCGAAGAAGAATTCTTTATTGTAAATAATCATACCAATATTATGAGTTTACTAAAGGGAACAGGGTATTATTCTGAGGTGTTCAATGCAAGTGATTATAAGTGGAAGTTCTTTTCTACAAATTACATCTACCTCGACCCTAGTTGTAGACCCCAGATGGAAAATATCGTCACTTCGACAGAATGGAAATCTATTCAGATTCTCTCTTTCTTCTTAATATCCCTTTGTCTTTTCTCTCTAGCTATTGCATATTCAGCTATCGAAATACATGGTCTTTTGGGATCCCCAAAGAGCAAGAAATTCAAGAGAAATTTAAGAAGAGCTAGATGGTGCATCCAACTGGCAGTCACTCTTTTGATTATACACACAATATGGAAAATCTCTAATACTAAGCAACTATTCGATACTCTGGAACAGAAGGACTGTTTTGAACCTGATGTTGCAAAGTTAATCAGATCTGATAATTTTCTCTTAAGTAGCATACTAAACAATAATCAATACAGCCTTATTGTAATTATAATTTCGCTGTTGGCAGGACTATTACTTGATTTTCTTATGAAAAGAAACCCAAGCAGAAAATGGACGAGAATAAAGTCTGATTATGATGAAAAGAGAAAATTCAGTAGAGAAAGGGAGAGTGATAGTGATGGTTAATAATGATAGATAATGGACTAATTAATTTTGCCTATGTGTATATGTTAATTTCTTTTTTGTGGGAAATGATTCCTGTGTAATTGATTAAGTTATGAAAACAGGGGATAATGATGTCAAGAATTATGGAAATAATCAAAAATAACAAATAATTAGTAACCACCTAGAATCTTATCCATCATTTTCTCCTTGATATTCTTCTTCACCACCTTCTCCTTGATATCCTTCGTCACCTCCTTCTCCTCCTTGATATCCTTCTCCTTCTTCACCTTGATATTCTTCTCCTTGTTCCTCATATTGCTCTTGCATCTGTGCTTCAATGCTCTCAACTCTCGACAATAAGTCAGCCAAAGTTTCTTGAATTTCAGGATCAAGTTTCCTAGATAGTTCTAGAGCACCAATCAGATGCTCAAATTCTTCTATGCTTCTAACAATAACAACACAACTGGTAACCTTTTGGCAAAGGGGCCAAGCAAAGGCAAGTTGTTCAACTGTATGGCCCAATCCCTCAGCAATTTCTACCAACTCAGAAATAGAATTGAGCTTTTCACGAGTGTCCCCTTGGAGGTCGGAGTATGGAATGGCTGCCATTCCGAGCTTTTCAGCAATAGGGATTATTTCTCTATCAAAATCACGAGAGAACATAGTGAATTCAGCTTGAGCATATTTGGGTGGCGCTAAATGGTTTTCCTGGCAGAAAGCATAGGCCTCTTCAATTTTTTCTGGAAGCCAACCACAGCAACCCCATTCCTTGACTTTATCAGTCGAAATTAAGCTATTCATTGCTGCACAGGTTGCTTCAATGGGGATTTCTTCTTCTCCCCTAAGAATGTAGACAATATCGACATTGGCTAGATTCAAATTCTTGAGATATTGGTCAAGAATCTCTTCCAATACTCCGCTATCAACCTCATTTGGTAGGGTAATTTTAACAGAGACAATATAGTCCTTGCGGTGAACCTTTAACTCCTTTAGAGCATCAGTGAGAAGGACCAAATTTTTGCCATCAGGGCTTCCAAAGGTATCAAAGTAATTGACACCTAATTCATATGCCTTTTGTACAAGTTGCTTGATAGAGTCGATCTCTTCTTGATCTTGAGGATCGAACCAGTTTCCAAAACTAAGAGCTGACATGCTCTTGTTGCTACCAGGAATTGTTCTATACTCGATGAGCTTGTTTCTGGGAGTTGGATCTCCAGATTTTACCAAGCTCTTCTTACTATCATCTGATGCCATAGTTTTCTTCTTGCCCCAATATGCCTTTTGCATAATGGAAGTGGCCTTTTGGACATCAGGATTATTAAGATCAGGAAGTTCCTCTTCTTCTGGGATCTGAGTCTCTTGAGCTGCTGGCTTTTTTGCTTCAGCTTCTTTATCATTACTATTCTCTTGCGATTCTTCATTAATAACCTTGCTATTGTCAGCTTTCTTTGTTGGGTCTTCAGCTTCTGCATCACCCTTTTGAGCAGGCTTAGGGTTGTAATAGTTTGGTTGTTTACCTTCTGTTTTGACATTAAATTTGGATTGGAATTCAAATGTTTTGCCATCTCGAAGGGCTTCAAAGTATAAGGCTGCGTACTCTAGGATATCCTCTGGCTGATCCTTAATTAATTCCCTGGAGAAATCATGAAGAATTTCTGGAAAACCTTTGGGGACTGGAAATAATTGGAGATATCTGCTTGCCATATTAAGAAAAACAATTTTATTGAAGTTACAAACTTTTTTAACTTAAAAACACTTCAATTCTACTGTTAGTGGATTGCGATCAAATTGTTGTCCTATTCATTTAGTTGATTCGAACTCAGGATTGCCAATCTTCAAAGCCTGATGAGGATTAGCAAAGCAAAAAAATTGTGAATACCACTACACATAGGGAATTATCTATATATTCTGAAACATAACCTTCGTATTATTTACTAGATTAGGAGAAACTCTAAGGAGAGTTTGAGTCTAAATAAATTTCTAAGCTCATTTAAAGCCTGGCCTGTTCCTAAACTTTCGAAATCCAAAAGAGTTTAAGAACAATAAAATTTATTGTCAGCAAATTCAACAAGCATTTCCTTTTTGTCATGATTCCACAAAGATTAATAATATACTTCATCCTTAACGAATCAAAGCTTCGAAAATATCAGTTATACCACATCAGATTTGTCAAGAAAATTGCTTTTTCTAGATACTTACCACAAAACAACCTGAAATCAGCTATTAGGTTGCTCATTCCTAATCTCAAAATCTTAAAGCTTGTCAAGACATTTTATTATCATCCACGCACAAGTCCAAACTTGGATCCTAATATTCTAATAAGTTCCTTTGAACCATTCCTATATAGGAGATTTAGTAAAACTTTGGAAAAGATAAAAGGCTTTTCAAATTTCAGATTTTTCAAGCCTTTTAAGAATTTGATATCATTGGACACTCCTTCTGAAGGCGTCTCATATTTCCCCATTTATCCAAGGAAAGTCCAGAATGTCAGAATCAGGCTAACTTCAAAAGATGATTCAAAGAGTATGTCTTTCATTCTTACTATTTTTTATTTTTTTAGGTCTAAGAAACTTAAGAAAGTTACATAGATTGCCTTGTCTGAAAAGCATTCAAATAATAGGCGAATTCTCACAAATATGGAAGCTGTTTAGTCTCTGGGAAGGAAGTTTGATTCAACAGAAGGTTCCAAAATGCTATTTAGAGATAATGATAAACGATGAAGACTCAGAATTATTAAAAGAAAAGGCGGAGAGACTTTGTAATTACAATATTGTGAGTGTAAAATCAAAGAATAATAGCTATAACTCTGGCATTCCTTTCCTATTATCCAATACAAGCTGGCTACAAAATGCTGAGGAATTTAGCTATATTGATATCCTAAACACTAATGACGGAACAATGCACCTGGAGCTCCTACAAACGCTAGAGCATCTTAACTATCTCAAGCATTTGTCTCTGATAATTTCGGATAAACTGCACAAATCTACCTCACAAGTTCTAAGAAATTTAAGAATCCCTAAAAATATTGAAATCTTCAAATTGAATCTGAGCATCTCAAATTTCCAAGAAAATGCCAATGAAGAATATTCTGATTTTTGCGATCAATTAAAATCCCTTCATAAAATCAGAGAATTTGATCTTATTGCTAATATTGACAAACATACTAAAGATCTTCAGAAAATTAGCTTCTATTTCTGGAAATTTCAAATAAATGTCCTAGAATTCCTCAATAAGAATTCACTGAATGTTATTTCGCTAAGCCAGCAAGGAACGGTTTATTTATCAAAATGCTCTTTTGATGATGATTTGGACACACATCTAGGACAGGTTTTGTCTACTTTTACTTCACTGCGAGAGGTCAGAATCCAGGTTGTAACTGCAAGTTTTGCCACAAATTCAACTGATTTTCAATATCTTCCTAAACTTCAAGGTATCCAGATCCTCACGTTGCACGTTGGAGATCTTGAGTCAAAGACTATGGGGGTTCTTTGTTCCAGTTTATCCCTCCTGCAGTTACATCTGGACATTAGAGATGATATTTCTGCTTGTAAATTTGTGGATTTGATGAAAGATATTGCATGTTGTACTGAGTTGAGGAATTTGGAGATATGCTTAGGAAATATTGAAGACTCGGAGGACTCTACAGAAGAGACCTTTGCTTCAGCTATTGCTTTGATATATTCTAGGTTGAAATTCTTGAGGGAAAGCTTCTTTTATATGTCAGGGCTTATATTGAGAAGCATTTATGCTGACTATATTGCTAAGGAATTTAGATGGAAAAACTACATTGAGACTGCCATCATCCAGACGAAACTCTGGATATTATTTAAGAGTTCTTTGAAGCCAGGTAGCTATAATGTTACTAAGTTTCAGCAACTCTTGTAACTTTGTATTTTTTTTTTTTTTTTTTTTT
>Ga0065720_1003252_pt1 | contig 37099 bp, 29 predicted proteins | sample Thericmetagenome_FD_59107 | JGI IMG/M metagenome (GOLD analysis project Ga0065720, IMG submission 59107) | Thermophilic microbial communities from the Joint Bioenergy Institute, California, USA of rice/straw/compost enrichment - eDNA_2 v2... | ecosystem: Engineered > Solid waste > Grass >... | reverse complement strand
CGCCGACCCGGCGCTGGAGCAACGTGGCACCCGGCCGTACCCGCCGTTCGACGGCGACCCGCGCGATACCACGACGCCGCGGGCGATGGCGATGCTGCTTGCGCGCCTGTTCTCGGGCGAGGCGCTGGATGCCGACGGCACGAAGGTGCTGGAGGACATCATGTCCCGTTGCCGCACCTGCGACGCGCGGCTGCGCGGGCGGATGCCGCCGGGCACGCCGGTGGCCGACAAGAGCGGCACGATCGGTGGCACGGTCAACGACGTCGGCGTGGTGACCCTGCCCGACGGCCGCAGGGTGGTCATGGCGGTGTTCGTCGCGCGCAGCGCGGCGCCCGTGCCGGAGCGCGAGCGTGTGATCGCCGAGATCGCGCGCACCGTGCGCGACTATTTCCTGTTCCTCGGCGGCGGAGGCGCGCGGTGACGGGCGGGCGCGCCGCCTTCCGGCCGACCTGAGCGACCGATTCCGGCAGGGGGGAGGACCGGCGGATGCAGCGATCACGAGTGCCAGGCACACTGCGGGCCTCCCGAAACGATGCGCGTTGCGCCGCGGCGGACGCGGGGAGGTGCGTACGGTGAGCGGCGTGGCGGACCGTTTCCGGCGCTGGGTCCTGCCCGGGCTGGCGTTCAAGTCGGTGGTGATCGGCGGTGGCTACGCCACCGGGCGCGAGCTGGCCGAGTTCTTCCTCCCGCCGGGCCCCTGGGGCGGGGTCGCGGCGATGGTGCTGGCCATGGCCGCCTGGAGCGTGGTCTGCGCGCTGACGTTCGTGCTGGCGCGCAGGGTCGGCGCGCGCGACTACCGCGGTTTCTTCCGTGCTCTGATCGGGCGGGGGTGGGTGTTGTTCGAGTTCGCCTACCTGTGCCTGGTGGTCATCGTGCTGGCGGTGTTCGGCGCGGCGACCGGCGAACTGCTCCACGGCATGCTCGGCTGGCCGCCCGTCGCGGGGGCCATCGCGCTGGTGGTGGTGATCGCCACGATCGTGCGCGCGGGCAACGAGGCGATCGAGGGGCTGTTCAAGTACATGTCCGGCTTCCTGTACCTCGTGTACGCCGTCGCCGCGCTGCTGATGCTGTCCGCGTTCGGCGACCGCTCGCTGGCGCAGTTCGCGTCCTCGCCGCCGCCGGGCGAAGGCTGGGTGGTGAACGGTCTGACCTACGCCGGCTACAACCTGTTCGCGGCGATCGCGATCCTGCCGGTGCTGCGCCACATGCGCGGCACGCGCGACGCGGTCGTGGCCGGGATGCTGGCGGGACCGCTGGCGATCCTGCCGGCGCTGGTCTTCTTCGTGTGCATGGTGGCGTTCGTGCCGGAGATCGCGGCCGAGCCGCTGCCGTCGGACTTCCTGCTCGGCAGGACGGGGCACCCGTGGTTCCAGAACGTGTTCAGGGTGATGATCCTGACCGCACTGGTCGAGACCGGCGTGGCCATGGTCGCCTCGATCGAGGCACGCACGGCCGCGGCCTGGGTGGAACGCACGGGCCGCGAACTGGCGCCGCGCGCGCGGCTGGCGCTGGTCGTCGGGGTGCTGGTGGCGTCGGTGTTCCTGGCGGACGCGATCGGACTGGTGGAGCTGATCGCCCGCGGCTATCGCATGCTGTCCTGGATGCTGCTGGCGACCTACGTGCTGCCGCTGCTGACCATCGGCGCCTGGCGGCTGTGGCGTGGCCGCCGCCAGGCCGTGGCGGCCGCGCGGTCCGCGGCGGCGCCGTGACCGCCGGCGCGGCTCACGCCTCCAGCCGCAGCCAGGCGGGGGCGTGGTCGCTGGGGCGCTCCCAGGTGCGCGGCCCGCGGTCGATGCCCGACTCCACCGCGCGCCCGCGCAGGGCGTCGGAGACCAGGGTCAGGTCGATGCGCAGCCCGAGGTTGCGCCGGAACGCGGCCTGGCGGTAGTCCCACCAGCTGAAATGGCCCGCTTCGTCGTGGTGCAGGCGGAAGCCGTCGTGCAGGCCCAGCGCCAGCAGCCGGCGCAACGCCTCGCGCTCGGCGCGCGAGGTCAGGATGTGGTCGTCGTTCCAGATCTCCGGGTCATGCACGTCGCGCTCGTCGGGCGCGATGTTGAAGTCGCCCAGCACCACCATCCGCGGATACCGCTGCAGTTCCGAATCCAGCCATTGCCGCACCGCCTCCAGCCAGCGCAGCTTGTAGGCGTACTTCTCCGTCCCCACGTCCTGGCCGTTGACCACGTACAGGTTGACGATGCGCACGCCGTCCACGGTGGCGGCGATGGCGCGCTTCTGGTCGTCGTCGAACCCGGGGATGCCGACCTGCACCTCGTCGAGCGCGCGGTCGCGGGCGAGGATCGCCACGCCGTTGTAGGTCTTCTGCCCGGCGAACACGCTGCGGTAGCCCAGCCCCGCCAGGGTGGCGTCCGGGAACCTGTGGTCCTCGAGCTTGGTCTCCTGGATCCCGACCACGTCGGGTGCCGACTCGCGCAGCCAGCGTTCCAGATGTGGCAGGCGGACGTTGAGCGAATTGACGTTCCAGCTGGCGATCTTCATGCGGGAAGGTGTTCCTGTGTTCCGGGTGGCTCGGGTCAGCGCACGAGGAAATCGATGAACCGCGCCACCCGTGCGTAGGGTGGCCTGAGCAGGTCGCTGCCGGCCAGGCGCGGCTGCCAGAGGACCGGGAGCGCCTTGGTCAGCGCGTCGAAGCCGGCACGGCCGTGGAGCGCGCCCAGGCCGCTGGCGCCGACGCCGCCGAACGGCAGGCGGTCCACGCCGAAGTGCAGCAGGGTGTCGTTGACGGTGACGCCGCCGGCGAGGGTCGAGCGCAGGATGCGCTCGACGCTGGCGCGGTCGCGGCTGAAGGGATACAGCGCCAGCGGCCGGTCGCGGCCGTTGACGAAGGCGATGACCTGCTCCAGCGAGGCCATGGTGCGCAGGGGCAGGACCGGGCCGAAGATCTCCTCCTGCATCACCCGCGCGTCGTCGCCCGGTTCGAGCACGAGGGTCGGCGCGAACAGCCGGCGCCCGCGGTCGTGCACCGGTGCCAGCGGGATGACCTCGAGCCCGCGCGCACGGGCGTCGTCGAGGCAGGCTTCCAGCCGGGCGAACTGGGCGTCGTTGATGATCCGGGTGTAGTCGCCGGGATCGGACAGGTCGCCGTAGCGCGCGGCGACCTGGTCGCGCAGCGCGCGCACCAGCGCGTCGCGCCGCGCCGCGTCGCCGACCACCAGCACGTAGTCCGGGGCGATGCAGGTCTGGCCGGCGTTGAACCACTTGCCGGTCGCCAGCCGCGACGCCGCGTGCGCCACCGGGTAGTCCGGGCACAGGATCGCCGGCGACTTGCCGCCCAGCTCCAGCGTCACCGGCACCAGGTTGGCCGCGGCGGCGGCCATCACCCTGCGGCCGACCGCGGTGGAGCCGGTGAACACGAGGTGGTCGAAGGGCAGCGCGGCGAACGCGACGGCGAGGTCGGGGCCGCCGGTGGCGACCGCGACCCGGTCGCCAGGGAACACTTCGGCCAGCAGCGAGCGCAGGAACGCGGCGGTGCGCGGGGTGTATTCCGATGGCTTGAGGTAGACGTGGTTGCCGGCGGCGATGGCGGTGGCCAACGGCACCAGCGCGAGGTTGACCGGGTAGTTCCACGGCGAGATCACGCCGACCACGCCGAGCGGCTCGCGGCGGATCTCCGCCCGCGCAGGCCAGAAGCGCCAGCCGCTGCCGACCCGTTGCGGCTTCATCCAGCGGTGCAGGTGCGAGCGCAGGTGGTCGATCGCGGCCAGCACGGTCATGCCGTCGGCCAGCAGGGTCTCGTGCCGCGAGCGGTGGCCGAAGTCGGCGGCGACGGCGTCGGCCATTTCGTGCAGGCGCCGTCGCAGGGCATCGCGCAGGCGGCGCAGGTCGTCGCGGCGCTGGGCACGGTCCGGACGCCGCGCCTGCCAGGCGGCGCGCAGGCGGTCCAGCGTGGGCCGCAGCTCGGCGGCCGGCGTGTCGGGCAGGGTGTCCATGCGCCGCAGTGTAGACGCGCGCGGGCGCGGGTTGGCACTACAATGCCGGCATGACCACAGGAACCCCGCCGGGATTGCGCCCCTACCGCGGCCGGCTGCCGGAGCTGGGGCAGCGCGTGTACATCGATCCCGCCGCGCAGGTGATCGGCGACGTGGTGCTGGGCGACGACGTCTCGGTCTGGCCATACACGGTCATCCGTGGCGACGTCAACTTCATCCGGATCGGCGCGCGCACCAACATCCAGGACGGCACCGTCATCCACGTCAGCCACGACGGGCCGCACTCCAGGCTGGGCGGCTTCGCCACGGTGATCGGCGAGGACGTGACCATCGGCCACAAGGCGATCATCCACGCCTGCACCATCGGCGACGCGGCGCTGATCGGCATGGGCGCGATCGTGCTCGACGGCGCGCGCATCGGCCGCAACGCGATGGTCGGTGCCGGCGCGGTGGTGCCGCCGGGCAAGGTGGTCGGCGACGGCGAGCTGTGGGTCGGCAACCCGGCGAAGTTCGTGCGCAGGCTGACCGCGGCGCAGATCGAGGGCCTGTACTACAGTGCCGCGCACTACGTGCGCCTGAAGGACGAATACCTCGCCGGGGGCTGAGCGGGCGTGCCTGCGGTCAGGCGGCGCGCACGAGCCGGGCCGTGGCCCTGCGCACCAGGGGCAGCACCAGCAGCAGGACCGGGAACGCGATCAGCCAGGACATGCCCCAGGCCGGCAGCCAGCGCTGCAGCACGTCCGGTGACAGGCCGATGGTCTTGAGCGTGGTGATCAGCGACACGACCGCGGTCATCAGGATCGACAGCAGCAGCGGCATGACGACCGCGCCATGGCGCGCCGGCAGCTTCGGAATGCCGAACGCGATGGTGTCGTCTCGGGTTTGCGTCATCGTGGGAACAGGCGATGGATTGTCCGGCGTGCCCAGGCTTTGCGCGCGGCGAATATGGCGCCGTGCGTGGCCGGGGTAAAGCCATGGGGATGCAGGGATTGCTGCCTGATTCCGCCCGTTGGCTTGTGCTCCGCCCGCGCCCCGCGACCCGGACGGCACCTGCGGTGCCGGACCACGGTGCGGCGCACCGTGCAAGGCTACGGGGCGGTCGCCGCCTCCATCGCCGCCAGCAGCGCCAGCGCCTCCTCGCGGCGGCCGCCGCACATGTCCGGCGAGGGCTGCAGCGAGGAGCAGAAGGCGGGCCGCTCCGGCCTGCCGAACAGGCGGCAGCGCATCGCATCGTCCAGGTGCACGCAGGGTATGCCCGCGGGCTTGCCGTGCGGCATGCCGGGGATGGGCGTGTTGATCGAGGGGGCGATGCAGCAGGCGCCGCAGCCTTCGCGGCAGCGCACGGCTCAGTCCCCCGCGACCAGCGCGACGTCGCGCGCGCGCAGCTCCGCGTACACCTCGTCGGTCAGCGGGCGCACGCCGTGCCACAGCGCGAAGCTTTCGGCGGCCTGCTCGACCAGCATGCCGAGGCCGTCGATCACGTGGCGGGCGCCGTTGGCACGCGCCCAGGCCAGGAACGGGACCGAGGCGTCGCCATAGTTCAGGTCCACCGCCACGGTGCGCATGCCGACCAGCGAGATCGGCAGCGGCGGCATCCCTCCCCCGCGCGCGGCGGAGGTCGCGTTGACGACCAGGTCGAACTCCCCGAGCGCCGGCAGGTCGTCCAGGTAGCGCACGTGCACGCGCCCCGGTTCGCCGAGCGCATCGGCCAGCGCGTCGGCGCGCTGCGGGGTGCGGTTGACGACGTACACCTCGCCGATGCCGGCGTCGAGCAGGGCGGGCGCGACCCCGCGCGCCGCGCCGCCGGCGCCGAGCATCAGCGTGCGGCGCCCGCGCAGGTCGAGGCCGTGGCGGCCGGTGAGGTCGCGCACCAGGCCCTCGCCGTCGGTGTTGTCGCCGTGCCAGCCGCCGGCGGTGCGCGCCAGCGTGTTCACCGCGCCCGCGCGCCGCGCGCGCTCGGTGAGCGTGGCGCACAGGGCGAACGCCAGCCGTTTCAGCGGCAGGGTCACGTTGGCGCCCAGGCCGCCATCGTCGGCGAAGGCCTGGAGCCTGCCGTGGAATTCTTCCGGCGTGGCGTCGATGCGGTCGTAGCGCAGCCCGATGCCGCACTGGCGGGCAAAGGCGGCGTGGATCCGTGGCGAGAGCGAATGGGCGACGGGATGGCCAAACACCGCGTAGCGTTTCATGCCGGTTCCTTTCCGTTTCCTAGCCCGATTCCCTGAGCCAGCGCGCCACGTCGAGCGCGAAGTAGGTGAGGATGCCGTCGGCGCCGGCGCGGCGGATCGAGAGCAGCGCCTCCAGCGCGCAGGCGCGCTCGTCGAGCCAGCCGTTCTTCGCGGCGGCCTTGAGCATCGCGTACTCGCCGCTGACCTGGTAGGCGAACGTCGGCACGCCGAAGGTCTCCTTCACCCGGCGCACGATGTCGAGGTAGGGCAGGCCCGGCTTGACCATCACCATGTCCGCGCCTTCCTCCAGGTCGAGCTCGACCTCGCGCAGAGCCTCGTCGCTGTTGGCCGGGTCCATCTGGTAGGTCTTCTTGTCGGCCTTGCCCAGGGCCGAGGCCGAACCCACCGCGTCGCGGAACGGGCCGTAGAAGGCGCTGGCGTACTTGGCCGAGTAGGCGAGGATGCGGGTGTGGATGAACCCGGCCTCCTCCAGCGCCACGCGGATCGCGCCGATGCGGCCGTCCATCATGTCGCTGGGCGCGACCACGTCGGCACCGGCGCGGGCGTGCGACAGCGCCTGCTTCACCAGCGCCTCGACCGTGGCGTCGTTCATCACGTAGCCGGCCTCGTCGACGAGGCCGTCCTGGCCGTGGCTGGTGTACGGGTCGAGCGCGACGTCGGTGATCACGCCCAGTTCCGGGAAGCGCGCCTTGAGCGCGCGCACCGCGCGCTGGACCAGGCCGTCGTCGTCCCAGGCCGCCGCGGCGTCGGCGGTCTTGGCCTCCGGGGCGGTCACCGGGAACAGCGCCAGCGCCGGGATGCGCAGCTCGCAGGCGGTTTCGGCCACCCGCAGCAGTTCGTCGATGGACAGCCGCTCAACGCCGGGCATCGAGGGCACCGGCGCGCGGCCGTCCGGTTCGTGCACGAAGACCGGGTAGATCAGGTCATCGGCGGTGAGCACGGTCTCGCGCATCAGGCGGCGCGAGAAGTCGTCGCGGCGCATCCGCCGCATGCGGGTGTCGGGGTAGGCCATGGCGCAATTCTACGCCTCCGCGCCGGTGGCCGCCCGGGCGCGTGCGGCTAGATCAGGCCGCCGCCCAGGCCCAGGCGCCAGATCGCCACGATGATCACCAGGGCGTTGAGCAGGAGGCCAGCCTTGGCCCGGCCGCGCTTCCCCCGCCGCGTGAACAGGATGCCGATCGCGGCCAGGATGACGCCGACGGCCGCGAACGGGACCAGCAGCCAGTTGGTGATGCCCACCACGGGCAGCAGGGCCAGGATCATCCAGACCAGCGCGACGATGCCCCAGATCAGACTGATCACTCCCATGGTCGTGCGACTCCCCGGACAAGGAATGGATACGGACGGGAGCGTGCCAGCGGGACGGATGTGACCGCAACCTGCGGCCGGGAAAGCCATCTTCCCCCGCTTGCGGGGGAGGGAAGGGCCGGCAGGACCCGCCCGGCGCGGTGCCGGATGCCGCTCAGGCGTGGGTGCCGTCGATCTCCACCGCCAGCTCGCGGCGGCAGACCTCGCCGTGCAGCAGCAGGCGCGGCAGGTCGCCCAGGCGCGCGTCGAGCGCGGCGGCCAGGCCCGGCAGGTCGGCGCGGTCGCGCACGTACACCTTCAGCCGCGCGCCCGGGCCGAAGCGCTCCGGCAGCGATGGCCGCAGCGCCCGCGCCCGCGCCAGCAGGCTGTCGAGGTTGGCCAGCAGTTCGTCCAGCTGGGCCAGCGGGTCGCCGGCGTGGCGCGAGGCGTGGCCGACGATGGCCGCGGTGCCCGACAGCAGCAGTGGCATGTCGGCCCCGGCCGGCGGCAGCATGGCGCGCGCGAAGCTGGGTGGCTGCGGGCCGTACTGGCGCGGGTAGCGCCAGGGGTCGAGCTGGCGCGGGTTGCCCACCGGGGTGCCGGGCAGGCGCGAGGCCAGCCAGTACACCTGCAGCCGGCGCGGGCCGGCCGGGGTGCCGATGGCGGTGGCGGCGGGCATGGCGCCGCCCTCGACCCGGCCCAGTCCCTGCACCCGGCCGACGCAGAAGCGGCGGTAGCGTTCGTCGTCGCCCTCGCCCCGGGTGATGGCGTCGAAGTAGTTCCAGGTGCGCAGCAGGTGCGGGTGCCCGCTGCGCGCGAGGAAGCCGGACAGGCACGCATAGGCCTCGCGCGCGGCGGCGGCGATGTCGGTGTCGCCGCCGGGCAGCGCCGGCTCGTCGACCTCGATGGCGCCGAACAGCAGGCCGTCGCAAAGTGCCCAGGCCACGTTGCCGTCGCGCCCGGACTCGACCGGGCCGCGGCAGGTCCAGACCTCGTAGCGGTGGGGGCCGAGCGGCTGCAGCGGCACCCGCAGGTAGCGCGGGTCGTCCAGGGACGCGGCCGCGTCGCCGAAGCCGAACACGGCCAGCACGCCTTCGCCCGCGAGCAGGCGCGCCGGGTCGTCCGCCGCGGCGTAATCGACGCGCAGCGAGGGCGGGGCGGTGGTGGCGGCCGTGGCGGCTTGGGATTCCATGGGGGCCGTGCATGATACCCGCAGCGGCGGATCGCGGGTCCGGTCCCGGGTCGCGCATCGTTCATGCAGCGCGGTGGATCATGGGCGTGCCAACAGGGAGGGCTACGCCATGGGCCGCATCGCATCCGCCCGTCACCTTGCCGTCGCGGCAGCCGTGTTCTGGCTCGCCGCCTGCTCCACTTCCCATGTCCTGACCGGCAATCCGCGCCCGCCGATCGACCCGGCGCAGGTGCGCATCTACTACTCGCCGCCGCCGGGTGGCTACGAGGAGATCGCGCGGCTGGAGGCGGGCAGCGGCCCGTTCACCTACGGCGAGCAGAACAAGACCAACGCGGTGCTGGAGAAGCTGCGGAAGCAGGCGGCCGCGCTCGGCGCCAACGGCGTGCTGTTCCAGGGCACGGCCGACGGCCATGGTGGCGGCGGCGTCAGCGTCGGCGGCGGCCTGGGCCGGTTCGGCGGCCACACCCACACCGGTCTTGGCGTGGGCGTGGACATCTCGCCGCGGCAGAAGTACGCCAGCGGGATCGCGATCCATGTGCCAAACCCGCCGCCATCGGACATGACACGTCCCGCCGGGGACTGAATGAAAGGCGCGGTGTCGCGTGATGGACGGCGGCCCATGGCCGCCGTCCGCGTTTCGGGCCCTCAGGGCTGCAGGCAGCGCGCGAAGAACGCCTCGGCGAGCCGGTAGCGGTGCAGCGCGTCCATCCCGCGCAGGCCGTGCTTGGCACCGGGGTAGGCCATCAGTTCGAACGGCGTGCCGCGCGCCTGCAGGTCGGCCATCAGCGTGGTGGAGTGGGTGAACAGCACGTTGTCGTCGGCCATTCCGTGGATCAGCAGCAACGCGCCGGGGCGGATGTTGGCCGAGTGCGAGAGCACGCGTGCCGCGGCGTAGCCTTCCGGGTTGGCGTCCGGCAGGCCCATGTAGCGCTCGGTGTAGTGGGTGTCGTACAGCGCCCAGTCGGTGACCGGGGCGCCGGCGACGCCGCAGGCATAGTCATCCGGCGCGCGCGAAAGCAGCATCAGGGTCATGTAGCCGCCGTTGGACCAGCCGTGCACGCCGATGCGCGAGCCGTCCACCCATGGCTGCGCGCGCAGCCATTCCACGCCCTTGCGCTGGTCGTCGACCTCGACCGTGCCCTGGCGGCCGTAGAGCGCGCCGCCGAAGTCACGCCCGCGCCGCGGGGTGCCGCGGTTGTCGAGCGAGAACACCACGTAGCCCTGCTGCGCCAGGTACTGGTTGAAGAACTGGTCGCCGCGGCCGGGCCAGCTGTCGGTGACGGTCTGCGACGCCGGGCCGCCGTAGACGTACACGATGACCGGGTACCTGCGTGACGGGTCGAACCCGGCCGGCCGGATCAGGCTGTAGTGCAGCACGGTCTTCCCGTCGGCCGCGGTCAGCGTGCCGAACCCGGTCGGCAGGTGCGCGGCACGGTAGGGTGCGTAGGGGTGCGACGGGTCGTCGAGGTCGTTCGGCACCAGCGTGGCCAGCTTCGTGCCGTCCGCGCGGTACAGCTCGGTCTGCGGAGGCGTGGCCGTGTTCGACCAGACGTCCACGTACACGCTGGCGTTGCGCGCGAAGGTGGCGTTGTGCATGCCGTCCGTCTTCGACAGCCGCACGATCCCGCCGCCGTCGATCGGCACCGCGTAGATGTCGCGCCGGATCGGCGATTCGCGCCCGGCGCTGAAGTAGACCAGGCCGCGGTCCTCGTCCACCGCCAGCAGCGCATCCACCGGCCACTCGCCGCGGGTCAGCTGCACGAGGCTGCCGCCGTCCTCCGAGGCGACGTACAGGTGCGCGTAGCCGTCGCGTTCGGACTGCCAGAGGAAGCGCCCGTCCTTCAGGAACCTGAGGCTGTTGTGCAGCGGCACCCAGGTGTCCGAGGCCTCGGTGACGAGCGTGCGCTGCTTCCCGGTCGCCAGGTCGGTCTCGACCAGGTCGAGTCGCTTCTGGTCGCGGGTCTGGCGCTGGAAGGTGAGGCGCCGCGGGTCGCGCCAGTCCACGCGGGCGAGGTAGATGTCGGTGTCCGGGCCGAGGTCGATCCAGCGCGGCTTCGCGCCCGCCTTCGGCGCGATCACGCCGAGCTGCACCAGCACGTTCGCCTGGCCGGCGGCCGGGTAGCGCTGCTCGACCACCTCGGTGCGGTCGGCGTACACCTCGTAGCGCTTCACCAGCGGCACCGGCGATTCGTCGATCCGGATGAACGCGATCGCCGAGTCGTCCGGGGCCCACCAGTAGCCAGTGTGGCGGTCCATCTCCTCGTCGGCCACGAATTCGGCCACGCCGTTGGCGACGGTGTCGCTGGCGTCATGGGTCAGGCGGATCTCCTTCCCGCTGTCCAGGTCGATCACCCACAGCTCGCGGCCGCGGATGAAGCTGACGTAGCCGCCCTTCGGCGAGATCTTCGGGTCGGTGGCGAAGCCGCCGCCGCTGGTGAGCCTGCGCACCGCGTCGCGGCCGGACTTCGACAGGTCGTACAGGTAGAGCTCGCCGCCGAGCGGGAACAGCAGCCGGCGCGAGTCGGGTGCCCACTGGTAGTCGACGATGCCCGCCAGGCCGGCGATGCGCTGGCGCTCGCGCCGGGCCTTCTCCTCGTCGCTGAGCGTCTCCCCGCCTGGCAGCAGGTCGCGGGAGTCCACCAGCATCCGGGTTTCCCCGCTGGCGACGTCGTACTCCCACAGGTCGAGCTGGTTGCGGTTGCTGTCCTTGCCGCGCAGGAAGGTCACGCGTGAGCCGTCGGGCGCGATCTGCGGGCGCATCAGCGTCGGTCCCGACAGCGGGGCGTCGCCGGTGATGGCTTCGAGGGTGAGCTTCCCCGCCGTGGCGGCCGGGGGCGTGGCGGCATTCGCCGTGGCGGTGATCAGGGTCATGGCAAGCAGGGCGGTCAGGCGCATGGGGATGTCCGGTCCGGTTTGCACCCAATTGTAGGCGCGCGCCGCGGCGTGCCGCCGCGGCACGTGGCCATGCCTGCCCGGCTTACTTCGGGCCCTGCCCGAACAGCAATTTCTTCTCCTCGTCGCTGAGCGGCCTGCCCGCGTCCGGGTTCACCTGCCGGGTCAGCGCGTAGGCGCGCCGGGTGGCCGGGTGGGCGGCGATGGCCGCGTGCCAGCGGCGCAGGTTCGGGAACGGCTCGAGGTCCAGCGGCGCCTTGTCGTAGGGGTTGATCCACGGGTAGGCGGCCATGTCGGCGATGGTGTAGTCGTCGCCGAGGATGAAGGCGCGGCCTTCCAGACGGCGGTCGAGCACGCCCAGCAGCCGCAGCGCCTCGCGCCGGTAGCGGTCCATGGCATAGGGGATCTGTTCGGGCGCGTACACGTGGAAGTGGCCGTACTGGCCGGTCATCGGGCCCAGCCCGGCCATCTGCCACATCAGCCATTCGGTGACCGCGATGCGGTCGCGCGGGCCGCTGCCGAGGAAGCGCCCGGTCTTTTCCGCCAGGTACAGCAGGATCGCGCCGGATTCGAACACGCTGACCGGCGCGCCGCCGTCGGCCGGGGCATGGTCCACGATCGCCGGCATCTTGTTGTTGGGGGAGATGGCGAGGAATTCCGGCTGGAACTGGTCGCCCTTGCCGATGTTGACCGGTTTGATCGTGTACTCGAGCCTGGCGCCGGCATCGGCCAGCTCCTCGAGCAGCATCGTGACCTTGTGGCCGTTGGGCGTGGGCCAGTAGTAGAGATCGATCATGGGAAAGTTCCATTCCGTGGGGACTGGCGCCGATTGTAGGAGCCGGAATGGCAACGGGCCGTCGCAGGGACGGCCCGCTGTGTTGCACCGGCGCCGGGCGCCGGGTCAGAACGAGTAGCGCACGCCGAGCAGGTACTGCCGGCCGTACTCCGTGTACTCCTCCGGGAAGAACAGGCCGTAGCCGTTGGAGTCGCTGACCACGGTGCGGAACGGCTCGTTGTTCAGGTTGTTGACCTGGAGCAGCAGTGACAGCCCCGACAGGGCGCTGCTCTCCGGGAAATCGTAGCCGACCTGCAGGTCGAGCACCCGCTCGTGCGAGGTGTAGCGGTAGGTGCGCTGACCGAAGATCGAGCCGTACTCGCCGCGGTACGGGTCGCGGAAGCGCTGGCTGACCCGCGCCGAGAAGCCGTGCTTCTCGTAGTACAGCGTGGCGTTGGCCACGATCTTCGACAGGCCCGGGAAGGTGTCGCGCGAACCGCCACCCGGATCCATCGAGGACTCGGTGTACGAGGCGTTGAGCAGCAGGCCGAAGCCGTCGAGCGCGTCGTGGATCAGCTCGCCGCCCAGCGCGGTGGCGAACTCGACGCCGCGCATGTAGCCGCCGCTGCCGTTGGCCGGCGCCGAGAACACGCCCCAGTTGGACACCGGCGGGACGTCGCCCTCGTAGTCGTAGCCCGAGAAGTCCCAGGGGATGTCCTGGGTGTAGATGTAGGTGTCCATGTCCTTGTAGAACACCGCCAGGGCGACGTAGCTGGCGTTTCCGAAGTACTTCTCGACCGAGATGTCGTAGGCGTTGGCGCGGTACGGCTCGAGCTTCGGGTTGCCGCCGTTGCCACGCCATTGGCCGGTCATCTGGTCCACCCAGACGTTGGCGCGGGCGATCATGTCGTTGATGCGCGGGCGCATCAGCTCGCGGGCGGCGCCGAAGCGCAGGTTCCAGCCGTTGCCGAAGTCGGCGACCAGGTTCAGGCTCGGCAGGATGTCGCCGTAGGACGCGCCCTGGGTGCCCGGGGCCAGCTCGGAACCACTGATCACCACGCCGGCCGAGGTCTGGTCCGTGCGCACGTACTGCACGCCGGCGTTGCCGCGCAGGCGGACGTTGTCGCTGACGTCGATGTCGAGGTTGGCCTTGAAGTAGAACGTGCGCAGCTCCTCGACGACGCGGGCGTCCTTCTGCAGGTCGTCGTTCGACTCGCTCAGGTAGACGTCGTAGTAGGTGGACAGCAGCCGGCGCGGGTCGAAGCTGAGCACGTCGCCCATGCCGGCGAAGCGCAGGGAGGTCGGCCCGAGGAGCAGGGAACCGTCCACCAGCGTCGGCGTGCGGCCGGGCAGGTCGGTGAAGTAGACCTCGGCACTCTTGTCCTTGGTGCGCTTGCCGTAGTGGAAGCCGAGGTCCCAGCTGCGCAGGAAGTCGGAGGACGGGACCTCGCGGTTCACCGCGACGCGGAACGCGCGCAGCGTGTCCTTCTGGTGGGTGTCCTCGAGCCGGCCGTCATGGCCCCAGCCCTGGGCGTCGCGCAGGTACACCGCGCCCGGGTCGGACAGGTCCGGAAGATCGTAGTAGCCGTAGCCGTGCGACAGCGGCACGTTGAAGTCCACGTCGAGCCCGCCGGTCATGCCGGCGTAGGTCTCGAACTTCGAATCCTCGACCCTGGCGCGCGAATAGCTGATGTCGGTGGACAGCGTCCACAGGTCCCCGATCCGGAACGCGTTGTTCCAGCCGGCGGAGAACAGCCGCGTCTCGCGCAGGTTGCTGTCGTTGCGCACCACCGGCTCGATGCCGTGCAGGGTGCCGCCGGTGACCACCGGATAGCCGTTGAAGCTGGTGGTCTGCGCGTTCGAGTACGAGACCACGCCACCGTTCCACCACGGGTCGTTGGTCCACATCGCGCCGCGCATCAGTTCCTCCTGGTCGAAGCGCGAGGCGTACAGGTCGAGCACGCTGTGCCAGGTGTCGTTCGGCTTGAATTCCAGCACCGCCACCGCGCCGTCGCGGACCGCGTCGCGGGACTTCACCCAGCCCTCGGCGCCCTGCAGCGCGATCGCGCCCCCGGGGACCCCCGGCTGCGGCGAGCCCCAGGCGGCGGTGTCGGCCCACCACCACGACTTGTAGTGCTTTTCCTGGAACGGGGCGTCCATGCGTGCCACGCCGATGGCCAGGCCGAAGGTGTCGTTGGCGAACTGGTCCACGTACGAGGCCGAGACGCGGTAGCCCTTGTCGTTGCCGCCCTCGGTCAGCCTGCCGAGCGAGTTGTATTCGCCCTGGGCCGAAAGCACGGTGCGGCGCTGGCCGTACGACAGCGGGCGGATGGTCTGCATGTCGATCGTGCCGGAGATGCCCTGGCCGACCAGCGAGGCATCCGGGGTCTTGTACACGGTCACGCCGCTGAGCAGCTCGGCCGGGTACTGGTCGAGCTCGACGCCGCGGTTGTCACCGGTGGTGACCTGCTCGCGGCCGTTGAGCAGGGTGCCGGCGAACTGTTCGGAGAAACCGCGGATGTGGATGACCTGGCCGCGACCGTCGAGGCGCTGCGCGGTCAGGCCGGGCAGGCGCGAGATCGCGTCGGCGATGCTGATGTCGGGAAGCTTGCCGAGGTCCTCGGCGCTGATCGCCTCCACGATCGACGTGGCTTCGTTCTTGGTCTCGACGGAGGTGGCGATGCTGCCGCGGATGCCGGTGACGACGACCGTGTCCAGCGTCTGCGCGTCCTGCGTCGTGGAAGCATCCTGGGCCTGGGCCGCGAACGGGGCGAACAGCGCGGCACAGCAGGCGAGGGCGAGGCGGTGTCTGGAAAGCGGGATGTTCATGGGGAAATGTCCGGCCAGGCAGGAAGCGGGATCGGACCGGCCCTGGCGCACCGGTGACAGCGTTGTCGTAACCTTGCGCCACCCCTCTTGTCAATGAGACCAGCAGCGGAGGCAGACCTTGTCCAGGCCCGATATCCCGTCCCGTCCCGTCTCCGGCCGGCGGGAACATTTCCGTTCTGTTGCGTTGCGACATGGGCGTTGCGTGGTCCTGTGGGCGCTGCACGCCCTGCTCGCCGCCGCGGTGGCCCTGCTGCCGTCGTGCGCGGTGCAGCCCGCGCGCCCTGCCATGGAGGCGGCAGGCACGGTGGAGGCGTGGATCACCACCGCCGACCGCAGGCTGGAGCTGGCGCCGTCCACGCTGCCGATGCGCTACGCCCATGGGGGCGAGGCCGACATCGTGGTGGATCCCGGCGTGCGCCACCAGCGCATGGTCGGCTTCGGCGCGTCGATCACCGACGCCTCGGCCTGGCTGATCCGCCACCGCATGGACGGGGCGCAACGCGATGCGTTGCTGCGCGAGCTGTTCGGACGCGATGACGGCGGGCTCGGCTTCGACTTCACCCGCCTGACCATCGGCGCGTCCGATTTCTCCCGGCGCCACTATTCGCTCGCCGACACGCCGGACGGCAGCCCGGACCCGGAATTGCGCCACTTCGACATCGCGCCGAACCTGGATGACGTGGTGCCGGTCGTGCGGCAGGCGCTGGAGATCAACCCGGGGCTGAAGATCATGGCCTCGCCATGGAGCGCGCCGGCGTGGATGAAGGACAGCGGCAGCCTGGTGCAGGGGACGCTGCTGCCGGAGTACTACGACGCCTTCGCCCGCTACCTGCTTGCGTACGTGGAGGCCTATCGGCGGGCCGGCATCCCGGTGTTCGCGCTCACGGTGCAGAACGAACCGGACTACGAGCCTTCCGACTATCCGGGCATGCGGCTCAACGCCCCGGCGCGCGCGCGCTTCATCGGCGACCACCTGGGGCCCCTGCGCGACGAACGCATGCCGGACCTGCAGATCTTCGACTGGGACCACAACTGGGACAAGCCGGAGGAGCCGCTGGCGGTGCTGGCCGACCCGGCCGCGTCGCGGCACGTCTCCGCGGTCGCCTGGCACTGCTATGGCGGCGACGTGTCGGCGCAGTCGCTGGTGCGCGGGGCGCATCCGGACAAGGACGTGTACATGACCGAGTGTTCCGGCGGCGACTGGGAGCCGGTCATCAGCGGCGGGCTCACCCTGCAGTTCCGCAGGCTCGTCATCGGCGCCACCCGCCACTGGGCGCGCGGCGTGCTGTTCTGGAACCTCGCGCTCGACCAGGACAACGGCCCGCACGCGGGCGGTTGCGGCACCTGCCGCGGCGTGGTCACCATCGACTCGCGCACCGGCGGGGTCACGCGCACCGACGACTACTACGCGCTGGCGCACGCCAGCCGCTTCGTCCGCCGTGATGCCTGGCGGATTGCCTCGACGGAAACGGATGGCGGGATCGACAACGTCGCCTTCGAGAACGCCGACGACGACTCCCGCGTGCTGCTGGTCGCCAATTCCGGTGACACCCCGCGCGAAATCANCGTGCGCGAGGGTGGCAGGACGTTCTCCGCGACGCTGCCGGCGCGCAGCATCGCGACCTTCCGCTGGGCGAAGCCGGACTGAGCCGGCCCCGGGAAAAGCCACGGCCGGCATGGGCCGGCCGTGGTTCGCAGGGGTCACTGCGTCGGGCAGTCGGCCCTGTGGTCGAACGTGGTGCCCGCGGCGACCCGGGTGAGGGCGATCTTCGCGCCGGCGCCCGCGCGCAGCGCGAACGGCACGTCGAGCCGGCTGGTGTCGGCGCCGGCCGCGCGCAGGCACTTCAGTTGCACGCCGAGCCGGGTCCATTCGCCCTTCGGCAGCCTGGCCAGCGCCTCGCCGATGGCGACCTCGCCGCCGCAGCCTTCGCCGCAGCCGGCGGCGAGGAAGGCCTGGCCATCGTCGGGCAGCGCGTCCACGCGCAGCTCGGCGACCACGAACACGTCGCCGTTGGTCTCGCGGCCCAGGTCGAGCGGCGCGTTGGCGCGCAGCTGCACGGTGGCGGGGGCAAAGAACGCGAACACGCGCGCGCCTTCCTGGCGCTCGTGGTTGATCGCGGCCATCTCCAGCGAACCGTCCCCGGTCCGGGCCATCGGGTGGATCACGTCCATCGCCACGTCGTCGGCGCCGACCAGGCGCAGGGTAAGGCCGGTGGTGGCGACGCCGTGCTCGAACCAGGTGTTGGTGCGCGAGGAATCGGGGTCGATGCCCGGGTCCTCGGACAGCTCCGGCAGGTTGCCGTCGTCGGCGTAGGTCAGGCCGTAGCCGTACGGGAACAGCGGGTCGTAGTCCGGCTGGCCGACGTTGTTGGCGTACTGGTCGGCGCGCTTCGGCCAGGAGAAGCCGAGCCTGCCCTTGAAGTCGTACTGGATGCCGCCGTCCGGCCCGCGCAACAGCACGTCGGCGATGCCGCCACCCTCCGATCCCGGCAGCCACGCGGCGACGAAGGCGTCGGAGGCGTTGATCTCGCGGTTGACCCACAGCGGGCGGCCGCTGAGGAACACCGACACCACCGGGATGCCGTCGGCCTTGAGCCTGCGGATCAGTTCCAGGTCGCCGGACTTTCCGCCCTTGAACAACAGGTTCGGCAGGTCGCCCTGGAACTCGGCATAGGGATCCTCGCCGAACACCACGATGGCCACGTCAGGCTTGCGCGTGTAGCGGCCGTCGATGGCGAGTTCGGCCTGGCCGCCGGCGGCCTCGATCTGGGCCTTCAGTCCCTCCCAGATCGAATCGGCGTTGGGGAAGTCGGCGCGGGTGGTGCCGTCGCCCTGCCAGGTCAACGTCCAGCCGCCGGACTGCTTGCCGACGTCGTCGGCGCCGTCGCCCGCGACCAGGATCCGCTGCTTCGGATGCAGGGGCAGGATGCCGTTCGCGTTCTTCAGCAGCACCAGAGACTCGCGCACCGCCTGGCGCGCGACTTTGCGGTGCTCGGGCGCGCCGAGCAGTTCGAACCGGCCACCGAACGCGCGCTCCGAGGGCCTGGGCTTTTCGAACAGGCCCATGCGGAACTTCACCGTGAGGATCCTGCGCACGGCGTCGTCGAGCCGTTCCATCGGGATGGTGCCGGCCTTCACGTGCGCCAGCGTGGACTCGTACAGCCCCTTCCAGCTGTCGGGCGCCATCGCCATGTCCAGGCCGGCGTTGAAGGTGACCGGGCAGTCGGTGTTGGTGCAGCCCGGGACCTGGCCATGGCCGTTCCAGTCGCCGACGATGAAGCCGCCGAAGTTCATCCGCCCCTTGAGCACGTCGGTGAGCAGGGGGCGGTGGCCATGCAGCTTCTGCCCGTGGAAGCTGTTGTACGAGGCCATGACCGTCTGCGCGCCGGCGGCGATCCCGGTCACGTAGCCCGCGCCGTGGATGTCGCGCAGCTGCGCCTCGGTGACCTCGGTGTTGCCCTGGTCCTTGCCGTCGGTGGTGCCGCCGTCGCCGAGGAAGTGCTTGACCGTGGCCAGCACGTGGTGGTCGTCGAGGAACTCCGGCGTGCCGGGCCTGCCCTGCAGGCCCTCGACGAACACGCCCGCGTACCCGGTGACCAGCTCCGGGTCCTCCGAATAGCCTTCGTAGGTGCGGCCCCAGCGGTCGTCCTGCGGCACGGTGACGGTGGGAGCGAAGGTCCACTCCATGCCGGTGGTGCGGATCTCGATCGCGGTGATGCGCGCGATCTCGCGCAGCAGGTCGGGATTGCGCGTCGCACCGAGCCCGATGTTGTGCGGGAACAGGGTGGCGCCGACGATGTTGCTGTGGCCGTGCATGGCGTCGATGCCCCAGATGATGGGGATCGCCTTGCCGCCGCCGCTGGTGTCCATCGAGGCCTCCCAGAACGCGTCGGCCAGCGCAAGCCACTCCTCCGGCTTCGCGTTGTAGCGGCCGCCCGGGTCGGAGCCGCCGCCGGCGAGGATCGAGCCCAGGCGGTATTTGCGCACGTCCTCCGGGGTGACGCTGCCGATGTCGGCCTGGATGATCTGGCCGACTTTCTCCTCGACGGTCATCGAGGCGAGCAGTTCGTCGACCTTGCGCTCCAGCTCCGGGTCCGGCGGGAACGGCCATTCCACCTGCGGCCAGTGCGCGGGAACGACGGTGCCGGGATCCGTGGCCGCTTCCCGGCCGGATGGTTCGCGCGCGCAGCCCGCGAGCGCGAGCGGCAGGGCGAGCGCCAGCGCGGCGATGCGGAGGGGAAGGGAATCACGCAGGGTCATGGGTGGACTCCGTGGACGGTTTGCCGGTTTCGTGGCGATGGTCACGGCGGTAAAGTCCGCCAAGGGTTGACAGCGTTGTCAAGAAGCGCAGGATAGCCCGGGAGCGGCGGTGATGCTTGTTGCATGGCGTCATCCCCCCGGCCCATGCCCGTCGCCCGCCATTCATCTGGCAGAATGCCGCGCTTCGGGGAGGGGCAACGGTTTGGTCAAGCGCAACCGGGTCAGGATCGAGGATGTGGCCGCAGCCGCGAACGTGTCGATGAAGACCGTCTCGCGCGTGCTCAACCATGAACCCAACGTCTCCGAGGAGACCCGCAGGCGGGTCGAGGAGGCGGTCGCCAGGCTGCAGTACCGTCCCAACCCGTCCGCGCGCACGCTCGCAGGCCGGCGCTCGTACCTGGTCGCGATGCTCTACGACAACCCGTCGAGCAACTACCTGATGGAGGTGGAGCTCGGCGTGCTCGACGCCTGCCAGTCGCAGCACTACAACATGATGCTGGCGCCGCTGGTCTACGACGCCAAGGACATCGTCGCCAAGGTCGAGGTGCTGGTCGTGCAGTCGCGGGTGGATGGCGTGGTGCTGACCCCGCCGATCACCGACGACCAGGCGCTGCTGCGGCGGCTCGACGAGCTGGGCGTGCCCTATGCCAGCGTGTCCCCGAAGGAGGAGAACCGCCGCATCGGCGTGATCGTCGACGAACGGCGCGCCGCGGCCGAGATCGTCGGACACCTGGCCTCGCTCGGGCACACCCGCATCGCCCACATCAAGGGGCACCCCGCGCATGGNGCCAGCGGCTGGCGCCTGGAGGGCTACCGGGAAGGGCTGGCGCGCGCGGGACTGCGCTACGAGCCCGCGCTGGTGGTGGACGGCGAGTTTTCCTACGACTCCGGCTACGTCGCGACGAACGCGTTGCTCGACCTGGCCAGGCCGCCGACCGCGATCTTCGCCGCCAACGACGACATGGCCGCCGGTGCAATCTGCGCGATCTGCGAGCGCGGCCTGTCGGTGCCGCGCGACGTGTCGGTCTGCGGTTTCGACGACACCCCGATCGCGCGGCACATCTATCCGGCGCTGACCACGGTGCGCCAGCCCACGCGGGAGATGGGCCGCCTCGCCGCGCTCGAGCTGCTCAAGGCGATCCGCAAGCCCGGCTCGGGCGGCATGGTCGAGGTGCCCTACACGCTGCAGCTGCGGCGCTCGACCGGCCCGGCGCCGGCCTGAGCCGCGGGCCACGCGAAGCCCGGGCCCGCGGCCGGCGGGCCCGCCGCGCCATGCACAGGGGCGGGCTCAGTGCCCGCCCTGCGCCGTCAGCCGGTCGAGGTTGATGCCCTGCCTGCGCAGGATCACGGGCGTGCGCGCCGCGTAGAACGCCAGGTAGGCGAAGCACAGCACCCCGACGATGAAGCTGTAGTGGATGCCGATGGCATCCGCCAGCGCGCCCTGCGCGTAGCTGACCAGGCCGCCGCCCATGATCATCATGATCAGCAGGCTGCTGCCCTGGTTGGTGTTGGTGCCCAGGCCGGTGATCGCGAGCGCGAAGATGCAGGGCCACATCGTGCTGCAGAACAGGCCCACGCTGATGAAGGCCACCACACTGGTCATGCCGGTGGTGAACATGCCGGTCAGCAGCGCCGCGATGCCGCACAGGGCGAAGATCAGCAGCATCCGCGCGGGATTGCCACGGCTGGCGAAGGTGGCCGCGACCATCAGCACGATCACGAATGCGTACACGAAGAAGTGCGAGATCTCGTGCCGGGCGATGGCGTTCACCGTGAGGAACACGCCGAACGCGAGGTAGGGCAGCAGCACGGTCAGCATCCGCCGGGTGCGCTGGCTGGCGTCGAAAGCGCCGGCGGCGCCTGCCCAGCGGCCGATCATCAGGCTGGCCCAGTACAGCGACACGAACGGCGCGATCAGCGCGGTCTCGATGCCGAGCCCGCCCCGCTCCTTCGGCAGCTCGAGGTAGGCGGGCAGGTTGGCGATCGTCGCCACCTCCACGCCCACGTACACGAAGATCGCGATCATGCCCAGCACGAGCTGCGGGTAGGCGAACGCGGACGGCTTGTGCACCAGCTTGTCCGCGTCCTCGGCCTCCTGCCGGGCGATGCTGTCCAGGTCGATGTGGTTGGGCACCGAGGAGAGCTTCAGGAACAGCGCCACCAGCACGAACGCCGCGCCCAGCACCAGGTACGGGACCTTGACGCTCTCGATGCTGGCCTCGGTGTTGCCGGCGGTCACGCTGCCGAAGATCGCCAGGCTGACCAGCAGCGGGCCGACCGTGGTGCCGAGGTTGTTGACGCCGCCGGCCATGGTCAGCCGCTGCGCGCCGGTCGCCGGGTTGCCCATCACGATCGCCAGCGGGTTGGCGGCGATCTGCTGGAGCGAGAAGCCGAGGCCGACGATGAACAGGCCCGACAGCATCAGCCCGAACGAACCGGTGTTGGCCGCCGGGTAGAACAGCAGCGAACCCATGGCCGAGATCACCAGGCCAAGGGCGATGCCGTTCTTGTAGCCGATGCGGTTGAGCAGGTCGGCGCCGATGGCCCTGGAAGTGAGGAAGTAGATGACCGAGCCGACGGTATAGGCGACGTAGAACGCCACGGACACGTACTGGCTCTGGGCCTGGGTGAGCTGGAACGCCTTCTTGAAGACCGGGATCAGGATGTCGTTGCTCGCGGCGACGAAGCCCCAGAAGAAGAAGACCGTGATCAGGACAAGGAACTGGGGCCAACGCGTCTGCTGTGTCATGTCTTCTTCCTGCAGATGTTGAAAGGCCCCCGGGCCATGGGGCCCGGGGGGCGGACGTCCGGGGCCGGCCGGACGGGTTGGTACTTTGCCACAGGATGGTCCGGCGGGAAGGCGCTCAGAACTGGTAGCGGACCCTCAGGCCGTAGCTGCGGGCGTCATTGAGGAAGCGGACGTTGATCCCGGAGCCGACAAGCGCCTTCTGGGAGATGTCCTTGTCGAGCAGGTTGCTGCCCCAGGCCTCGAAGCGCCAGTGGCCATCCAGGGTGGTGAAGCCGATGCCGGCGTTGAGGGTGGTCTCCGCCTTCTGGCGGTCCGGGAATCCCGCGGTGGCCGCATCCTCGACGCGGTCCACGGTCCCGGCCGTGTCGGAAACGAAGACCACGTCCCGGTTGTTGTACTGGGTCAGGTAGTACGCCGAGCGGTAGGAGGCGAGGACCTGCCAGTCCAGGGTGCCGCGGGCCAGCTCGATGGTGTGCTGCAGCCTCGCGTTGAACGTCAGCTTCGGGGCGAGCGGGAGCTCGTTCCCGGACAGGTCGATCATCGAGGTGATGCCGCCGGCGTCGTAGTTCTGGCTGCGCACGTCCGCCACGACGCCCTCCTTGATCTCGCTGTCGAGCCAGAGGGCGTTGAGGTTGAGCATGAAGCCGTTCCCGAAGCGCAGCACGCTCTCGGCCTCCACGCCGTACACCACCGACTTGCCGACGTTGCGGTTGACCAGCGAATAGCCGGTGGCCTCGCCGAGCTCGTTGACCGCGATGACNGTCAGGTCCTGGAAAACCTGGTCGGTATAGTCGTAGTAGAAGGCGCTGACGTTGAGGGTCGAGGGACGGCCGAACCAGCGCCCGCTGTACTTGCTGCCGATTTCCCAGGCGATGATCGACTCGGGCTTGAACGTCTCGGGGACCTCGTTGACGTCGAACGTGTCATTCGAAGCCGCCCGCCTTGTGGCCACTGGAGACCGTGGCATAGAGCAGGTGGTTGTCGCTCCGGTCGTACTCCAGGCCGAGGCGCCAGTCGGTGAAGTCGAACTCGCTTTCGCCGAACTGCTGCCCGGGGATGCCGCTCACCTGGACCCAGCTCTGGTAGGGGCAGTCGATGGTGTCGCCGCCGATGTCGGGGCGGTCGATGCAGCCGAAGTCGCCGCCGTCCGCGACCGGGCCGATCTGCGCCAGGATGGTGTCGTTGGCGCCGTGGGACAGGATGCCCTCAAGGAGGAACCTGGCACGGTCCGCCTGCGAGGTGATGCCGGTCACGTCGAAGTTCGGGCGGCGCATGAATGCCGGCTTGAAGCCGGGGGTGCCGAGGCGGGTGGCGAAGTCCCCGCCGACGCCGGGCAGGCCCAGCGCCCAGTTGCCGCCGATGCCGTAGCGGGACTTGTATTCCTCGGTGTAGCGCAGGCCGCCCTTGATGCGCAGGCGGTCGTTGATGTCGAAGGTGCCGTCGGCGAAGATCGCGGACGAACGCCCCTTGACGTCCGGCATCGTGAACTCGGTGCCCGAGTACCAGCGCCCCTTGTCCACCAGGGACAGGTAGCCCACCTGCTGTTCCTCCTCGAAGTGGAACAGGCCGGCCGTCCAGCGGAACCTGGCGTCGTCGTCGGACACCAGCCGGAGTTCGTGGATCTTCGACTTCGACAGGGTCATCCAGTACTGCGTGGAATAGTTGTCGTAGTCGATGCCGCCCGGGTTGTCGGGCGAGACCGGGTCGACGTTGCGGCCGGGCCACCAGATGCCCTCGCTCTGCGCGTTGACCTGCTGGAAATCGACGTCGCGGTAGCTGGCGTGGTATTCCAGCGTGACCGGCCCGAAGTCGTAGCTGATGTTGGCGAGCGCGCCCCAGTTGGTGCTGTCGAGCCTGCCCTGGGCGCCACGGTAGATGACCTTGCGCAGGTCCAGCTCGTCGGGCATGAACCCGGCGCGGACCGCGCCGATGATGTTGGCGCCCGGGTAGCCGGTGCCGCCTTCCTTGCCCATGTCGGCCATCAGCAGCACCGAGAGCTTGTCGTCCGGCCTGTACAGGAACGAGATGCGCCCGCCCTTTTCGTCCTGGATGCCGGCGGGGTCGAGGTGCCGGGCGGCGCCCGCGTTCTCGAACGACGAGCCTTTCTCGTTCTTGTAGCCGGCCACGCGCAGTGCCGCCCAGCCGCCGAGGGGCAGGTTCAGCGCGAACTCGCCGGCGCGATGGTCGCGGTTGCCGGCTTCCAGCTGCGCGTATCCGCCGAACGCGTCGAGGTCCGGGCGCTTGGTGATGATGTTCAGCGTGCCGGCCAGCGCGTTGCGGCCACGCAGGGTGCCCTGCGGGCCCTTGTTGATCTCGACGCGCTCGATGTCGAAGAACATGGCGCCCAGGCCGCGCGGGCGGGGGATGTAGGCACCGTTGATGTGCGGCGCGGCACCCGGGTCGCCGAGCTCGGTGTTGTTGGCCGAGCCCACGCCGCGGATGAAGATCTCCAGGTTGCCTTCCTGGTTCGCCATGTTCATGCCGGGAACCAGGGTCTGGATGTTGCGCAGTTCGTTGTTGATGCCCAGTGCGCGGGTGTCGTCGCCGGAGATCGACTGGGCGGTGCCGGCGTATTTCTGCAGGTCCTGCTCACGGCGCTCGACCGTCACGATGACGGCGTCGAGGGTGGTTGCTTCGGAAGCCTGGCCCGATGGCGGCGCGTCCTCCCGGCTGGCGGCCGTCTGCGCCATCGCGGGCAGCACGGAGGTGGTGGCGAACAACGAGGCCGAAGATCGCGCGCGCAAGCGCGCTCCGTCGGCATGTCCTGCTCATGTCTCCCCTCCCGGAGCAGTTGACTTGATTTGTGTGTGCGGATTCCCGGCCCCGAGGCCCGGGTCCGACCGGGTTGTAACGGCAGTTGACAACGCTGTCAACATGGGCCGGCGGATTTCCGACGGATGTCAGGGGAACGGCCGGATCCGGTCGCATTCATGGGGCCTGCCTTCCGCATCGCAGCATGGCCGCGCCGGCACCGGGTGCGTCTTGGCAGGCCACCGTGCGGCCGTTAACCTCCGCGCTCCCCCACGACAGCGAACCGCGATGACGAACCCGCAACCGCCCCGCCTGACCCCGCTGGCCCGGCTGATCTTCTGGTCCCGCTGGCTGCAGCTGCCGCTGTACCTGGGGTTGATCGTGGCCCAGGGCGTGTACGTGTTCCTGTTCCTGAAGGAACTGTGGCACCTGATCCACGACGTCTCGACCATGGGCGAGCAGCAGATCATGCTGATCGTGCTCGGCCTGATCGACGTGGTGATGATCTCCAACCTGCTGGTGATGGTGATCGTCGGCGGCTACGAGACCTTCGTCTCGCGCCTGCGCCTGGAGGGCCACCCGGACCAGCCGGAGTGGCTGAGCCACGTCAATGCCTCGGTGCTGAAGGTGAAGCTGGCGATGGCGATCATCGGCATCTCCTCGATCCACCTGCTGAAGACCTTCATCGCCGCCGGCACACTCAACGGGCTGCCGTTCTGCCCGCCCGAACTGGTCGCCACCGCCGCCTCCAACGTCGGCGCCTCGCGCTGCAACGCGCTGACCACCGAGGGCGTGATGTGGCAGACCATCATCCACGTGGTGTTCATCCTCTCGGCGATCGGCATCGCCTGGACCGACCGGGTCATGACCGCCAGCACCGCCAGGCGCGAGGAGGCCGCCGGGCACTGACCGGCGTCGCGCCGTCGCGGCCTTCGCGACGGCGCTCGCGTAAACTTCCGCAATGGATGTCTCGCACCTGCTCGACGGGCTGAACGCGGCCCAGCGCGAAGCCGTGTCAGCGCCGCCCGGCCACTACCTCGTCCTCGCCGGCGCCGGCAGCGGCAAGACCCGCGTGCTCACCCACCGCATCGCCTGGCTGACCGAGGTCCACGGCGTGCCGCCGCACGGCATCCTCGCCGTGACCTTCACCAACAAGGCCGCGGGCGAGATGCGCCACCGTGCCGACGCCCTGCTGCGGCACGGCACCCGTGGCATGTGGATCGGCACCTTCCACGGCCTGGCGCACCGCATGCTGCGCCTGCACTGGCAGGACGCGAGGCTGCCCGAGGGCTTCCAGATCCTCGACGCCGACGACCAGCTGCGCCTGGTCAAGCGCGTGGTCCAGCAGCTGGAGTTCGACGAGGCCCGGTTCCCGCCGCGGCAGGTCGCGTGGTGGATCAACGCGCAGAAGGACGAAGGGCGGCGGCCGCAGCACATCCAGGCCGGTGGCGACGAATGGTCGGACGTGATGCTCAAGTGCTACGCGCTCTACCAGGAGCGTTGCGACCGCGCCGGCCTGGTGGACTTCGCCGAGATCCTGCTGCGCACGCACGAGATGCTGCGCGACACGCCGGCCCTGCTGGCGCACTACCGCCACCGCTTCGGCGAGCTGCTGATCGACGAGTTCCAGGATACCAACAGCCTGCAGTACGGCTTCGTGCGCCTGCTGGCCGGCGACACTGGGCGCGTGTTCGTGGTCGGTGACGATGACCAGGCCATCTACGGCTGGCGCGGCGCGAAGGTGGAGAACGTGCAGAAGTTCCTGCACGACTTCCCGGGCGCCCGGGTGATCCGCCTGGAGCAGAACTACCGTTCCAGCGCCACCATCCTCGACGCTGCCAACGCGGTGATCGCGCACAACCCGGGACGGCTGGGCAAGAAGCTGTGGACCGACAGCGGCGAGGGTGAGCCGATCGACCTGTACGCCGCCTACAACGAGATCGACGAGGCGCGCTTCGTGCTCGGCCGCATCGCGCAGTGGGTGCAGGGCGGCGGTTCGTACGGCGACTGCGCCGTGCTCTACCGCAGCAACGCACAGTCGCGCGTGTTCGAGGAGCAGCTGCTGGCCGAGCAGATCCCGTACCGGGTCTACGGCGGCGTCCGCTTCTTCGAGCGGGCCGAGGTCAAGGACACGCTGGCCTACCTGCGGCTGGTGGCGAACCGGGGCGATGACGCGGCCTTCGAGCGTGCGGTCAACACCCCGACGCGCGGCATCGGCGAGCGCACCATGGACGAGGTGCGCCGGCTCGCGCGCGGCAGCGGCCTGTCGCTGTGGGAGGCCTCGCGCCGCCTGCAGCAGGGCGGCACCCTGCAGGCGCGGGCGCGCAACGCGCTGGCCGGTTTCCACGCGCTGATCGACGCGCTCGAGGCCGAGGTGGCCGAACTGCCACTCAAGGACAAGATCGACCACGTGCTGGCGCGCTCGGGCCTGCGCCTGCACTACGCCAACGAATCGAAAGGCGCGGCGGATTCGCGCGTGGACAACCTCGACGAGCTTGTCTCGGTGGCCTCGCGCTTCGTCCGCGGCGACGAGGACGAGGCCGCGGAGAAGGACGAGCTGGTCGCGTTCCTGTCCTACGCCGCGCTCGAGGCGGGCGAGGGCCAGGCCCAGGCGGGCGAGGACGGCGTGCAGCTGATGACCCTGCACAGCGCCAAGGGCCTGGAGTTCCCGCTGGTCTTCCTGGTCGGGATGGAGGAGGGGCTGTTCCCGAACGCGCGCTCTGTCGAGGAGAGCGGGCGGCTGGAGGAGGAACGCCGCCTGGCCTACGTCGGCATCACCCGCGCGCGGCAGAAGCTGGTGCTGACCTACGCCGAGGCGCGCCCCCTGCACGGGCAGGACATGTACGGCATGCCCTCGCGCTTCCTGCGCGAGATCCCGCCCAGGCTGCTCAACGAGGTGCGGCCGCGGGTGCAGGTCGCCCGGCCCGCGTTCGTCCAGCCGCGCCGCGACCCGGGCCATCCGCCGCTGGACGAGGCGCCGGGCCTGCGCATCGGCCAGGTCGTGGTGCACCCGAAGTTCGGCCACGGCGTCGTGACCGACCTGGAGGGCGGCGGCGCGCACGCGCGCGTGCAGGTCAACTTCGAGGAGGCCGGCAGCAAGTGGCTGGTGCTGGCCTACGCCAACCTGCAGCCGGCCTGACGCGGCCGGGCCGGAAGGGAATCCCGGCGCCGGCCAGGCCGGGGATCAGGGCTCCCAGGCCGGGAGCTTCTTCTTCACCGGCACGTTCTTCAGCGCGACGTAGGCCGGCAGGCCGTCACGGCCGTAGGGCGGGTAGGCCTCGCCACGGACCAGAGGCTCGAGGTAGGCGCGGGCCCTGTCGGTGATGCCGTAGCCGTCGCGGCGTATGAACGATTTCGGGAACACCTTCTCGTGGTTGGCGACTTTCGCCAGCGGCGCGCTGCCGATCTTCCAGCGGTACGGCCGGTCGGAGCTGCGGACGATGACCGGCATGGTGGCGTTGCGGCCCTCGAGCGCGAAGCGCACGGCGGCCCGGCCGACGGCCACCGCATGGTCCAGATCGGTCTTCGAGGCGATGTGGCGCGCCGAGCGTTGCAGGTAGTCGGGCAGGGTCCAGTGCACCTTGAAGCCGAGCCGGTCCTTGACCCGGCCGGCGAGGTACGAGGCCACGCCGCCGAGCTGGGTGTGGCCGAAGGCATCCCGGCCGCCACCGGCGGCGGCGACGAAGCGGCCGTCGGCGGTGCGGATGCCCTCGCTGGCCACCACCACGCACCAGCCGACCCGGGCGACCACCTGCTCGACCTTCGCCAGGAAGTCGTCCTCGTCGTAGGGACGCTCCGGGAACAGGATCAGCTGGGGGGCATCGTCCGGCCCGCGGCCGGCCAGCCCGGCCGCGGCGGCCAGCCATCCGGCATGGCGGCCCATCGCCTCGTAGATGAAGACCTTCGTCGAGGTGCTGGCCATGGCGGCCACGTCCAGCGCGGCCTCGCGCACCGAGACGGCGGTGTACTTGGCCGCCGAGCCGAAGCCCGGGCAGGAGTCGGTCACCGCCAGGTCGTTGTCGATGGTCTTGGGCACGCCGATGCAGGTCAGCGGGTAGCCGAACTCCTCCGCAAGCCTGGAGACCTTGAGGGCGGTGTCGGCCGAGTCGTTGCCGCCGTTGTAGAGGAACCAGCGCACGTCATGGGCGCGCAGGACCTCCAGCAGGCGCACGTACTTAGCCCGGTCCTGTTCCAGCGACTTGAGCTTGTAGCGGCAGGAGCCGAACGCCCCGCCCGGGGTGTGGGCCAGGGCGCGGATGGCCGCCGCGCTCTCCTTCGAGGTGTCCACCAGGTCCTCGTGCAGGGCGCCGAGGATGCCGTTGCGCGCGGCCAGGACCTTGATTCTGCGGGCACGGGCCTCGGAGATCACCCCGGCGGCGGTGGCGTTGATCACGGCGGTGACGCCACCGGACTGGGCGTAGAGCAGGGTTCCGTTCGCCATTGGTCGGTATGGGAATCTCTACGGGGGATGTGCTGCAATGCGGTAAGCTGGAGCCGTCGTGGCGGCAGCAGGCCCAGTCTACCGCCGGCCGCGGCCCGTCTTCCGTTATCGGAGTCATCGATGCGACTGGTACTGTTGGGAGCGCCCGGTTCGGGCAAGGGCACGCAGGCAGCCCGGCTGAAGGAATACCTGAAGGTCCCGCACATCTCCACCGGCGACCTGCTGCGCGCCGAGGTGGCCGCCGGTACCCCGCTCGGCCTGCAGGCCAGGGAGGTCATGGCGCGCGGCGAGCTGGTGAGCGACGAGATCCTGCTCGGGATGCTCGAGGAGCGCTTCTCGAAGGACGACACCCGCGGCGGCTTCATCCTCGACGGCTATCCCCGCAACCTGGCACAGGCCGATGCGCTGGACAGGCTGCTGGCGAAACTGGGCCAGCCGTTCGACATCGCGATCCAGCTGGCGGTGGACAACGAGCAGATTATCGAGCGCCTGGCGGGCCGGGCCAAGGCCGAGGGCCGCGCCGACGACAACCCCGAGGCCGTGCGCAAGCGCCTGCAGGTGTACGACGAGCAGACCGCGCCGGTGATCGAGTTCTACCGCCAGCACGGCCAGCTGGCCGTGGTGGACGGCGTTGGCACCATGGACGAGGTCTTCGCGCGCATCGTCAAGGCGATCGAGTCGTACCGCAGCGCCGGTTGAAGCAACCCGCGGCGCGGGGCACGCGTGCGCCCGCGCCCGCCGACGGACCGCACTCCATGGCGAAACTCCACATCCTCGGCATCGCCGGGACCTTCATGGGCGGCGTCGCAGCGCTCGCGCGCGAGCTGGGGCACGAGGTCGAGGGCAGCGACCAGGCGGTGTACCCGCCCATGTCCACGCAGCTGGAGCGGCTGGGCATCGGGCTGCGCAACGGCTACCAGCCCGGACACATCTCCCCCGACTGCGACACGGTGGTGATCGGCAACGCGCTCTCGCGTGGCAACCTGGCGGTGGAGGCGGTGCTCGACAGCGGCCGCCGCTACACCTCCGGCGCGCAGTGGCTGAGCGAGCAGGTGCTGCCGGGGCGCGACGTGCTGGCGGTGGCCGGCACCCACGGCAAGACGACCACCACCACCCTGCTGGCGTTCCTGCTGCAGGCGGCGGGACGCGCGCCGGGCTTCCTGATCGGCGGCGTGGCGGATGACTTCGGTGTGTCCGCGCGGCTGGGAAGCGGACGCGAATTCGTGGTCGAGGCCGACGAGTACGACACCGCGTTCTTCGACAAGCGCAGCAAGTTCGTCCACTACCGGCCGCTGGTGGCGATCCTCAACAACCTCGAGTACGACCACGCCGACATCTTCCCGGACGTGGCCGCGATCCAGCGCCAGTTCCACCACTTCGTGCGCACCGTGCCCGGCCGTGGGCGGCTGATCGTCAACGGCCACGACGAGCGCCTGCGCGAGGTGCTGGAGATGGGCTGCTGGACGCCGGTCGAGCGCTTCGGCTTCGATCCCGCGTTCGAGTGGAGCGCGCGCCGGCTCGCGGCCGATGGCCGCCGCTTCGCCGTGCTGCGCGGCGGCACCGAGGTGGCCACGGTGGACTGGCCGCTGCTGGGCGACCACAACGTGCTCAACGGCCTGGCCGCGCTGGCCGCGTGCGCCGCGGTCGGCGTGGACGTGGCGCAGGTGGCCGGCGCGCTGCGCGGGTTCCGCGGGGTCAGGCGGCGCCTGGAGCTGCTGGGCGAGGCCGCGGGCGTGTGCGTATACGACGACTTCGCGCACCATCCGACCGCGATCGCGGCCACGCTCGCGGGCCTGCGTGCCAGGGTCGGCGGCGCACGGATCGTGGTGGCGATGGAGCCGCGCAGCAATTCGATGCGCCTCGGCGCCCATGCCGACGCGCTGGCGCCGTCGCTGGACGATGCCGATGCGGTGGTGTTCCTGGCGCGGCCGGAACTGCCGTGGGACGCGGCGAAGGTGGTGGCGGCCGTGCGCGGCGAGGCCCGCGCGGTCGCGGATTCGGGCACGCTGCTGGAGGCGCTGGTGGCGACGGTGCGTCCCGGCGACCACGTGGTGTTCATGTCGAACGGCGGCTTCGACGACGCGCCGCGGCGCTTCCTGGCGCGGCTGCGCGGGGGCGGCGCGTAGCCGTACACTGCCCGCCGACACCCAGGCGGGGCATGATGCGCGCATGGCCGAACCCTTGCCCCTGTTCCCGCTGCATGCGGTGCTGTTCCCCGGCGCCGGCCTGCAGCTGCGCGTGTTCGAGCCGCGCTACCTCGACATGCTGGGCGAGTGTGGACGCGCCGGCACCGGTTTCGGCGTCTGCCTGATCGCCGAGGGCGAGGAGACCGGCGCGCCGGCGACCACGGCCGGTTTCGGCACCGAGGCGCTGATCGAGGATTTCGACGTCGGCCCGGATGGCCTGCTGCTGCTGCGCGTGCGCGGCGCGCGCCGGTTCCGGGTGCTGCGCACCCGGGTGCGGGGCAACGGCCTGGTGGAAGCGGACGTGGAGTGGCGCGCCGACGACCCGGTGGTGGAACTGCAGTCGCAGCACGTGCTGCTGGCGGACGTGCTGCGTTCGGTCCTCGAGCAGATCGGCGCCGACGTGTCTGTGCCGGAAACCCGGTTCGACGACGCGGCCTGGGTCGGCTGGCGCCTGGCCGAGCTGCTGCCGATGACCCTGCCGCAGCGGCTGGCGCTGCTGGAAGAAGACGACCCGGACCGCCGCCTCGACGCCCTGCTCGAACTGATCGGCTGAAGGTGCGGGTCAGCCGCCCGCCGCCGCGACGGTGGTACGGATCCTGATCGTGGGCATGCCCGACTGGGGGTGCGTGTCCTCGCGCCAGTCGAAGGCGCGCAGCGCCTCGCGCATCCGCCCGTGGACGTCGTGCGTGCCCGGTTGCGGCTGCCACAGGCCGAACAGGCCGAACGGGCGGGTATGGCGCATCGACTGGCAGGTGCCGATCCACAGCTCGGTACCGTCGGCCAGCCGTGCCGGCGCGCGCCACAGCCGCAGCACCTCGAGCGATCCGTCGGCGGCCTGCCGGCGCATCAGCAGGGCTTCCGCGGCGGTGTCCAGCGTCGCCGGCAGCACCGGCTGCGCCGTGGGCGCCACGTCGTCGTCGAGCAGGTTCAGCACCGCCGCCCAGTCGGCCTGCGGCTGTGCCTGCCAGCCCTGCAGTTCAAGCTGCGCCCGCAGTGGTGCCAGCGGTCCGGCGACCTGCAGGTCCAGTGGCCAGCGGTGCATCGGGTCGCGTTCGCGCAGCTGTCCCGGCAGCCGGGCCCAGTCGCGTTCCCACCAGTCGTCCGCCGCCAGCGCCACCTGCGGCGGACCGGGCGCGAACCGCGCCAGCAGCGGGTCCACCGCCCGGGGAGCGTGCCACAGCGCCGCGAGCGCGAAGGTGGTGTAGAAAACCGCCGCCACCGGACGCATCCAGAACGAGCGCTCGACGTGGCGGCGGTAGGCGATGCCGAGCAGCAGCAGCCAGACGATGCCGAGCAGCATCCCGCCGACGATGTCGCTCAGCCAGTGCGCCCCGAGGTACAGCCGGGCGAAGCCGAGCACCGCCACCACCACGCCTGCCACCAGGTAGGGCCAGATGCGCGAGCGTCCCGGCAGTTCGCGCGCGATCAGCACCGCGAAGAAACCGAAGGTGATGGTGCACATGGTGATCCCGACTGCGGGGAAGCCGAAGCCGCCGTGCGCGGTCGGCGGACGCGGCATCTCGATCACCGCGCCGAGCAGGGCGTTGAGCGCCATGCCGAAGGCCAGCGCAGCGAGCCAGTGCGCCGCGCCCAGCCAGCGCCGCCGCCATGCCAGCCACAGCAGGGTCAGCAGCACCGCGGGCGCCAGCACCTGCGGGTCGCCGATCGAGGCCAGGGCGGCCATCATCCGGTCCGCCAGCGGGTTGCGCAGCTCGTACATGAACTGGAACACCGCCTGGTCGACCAGCAGCGGACCGCCGCGCATCAGCACCGTCGCCAGCAGCGCGAAGCAGGCCCAGCCGATCGCCAGCAGGCACACGGCAAGGATCGCCAGCGAGGGCGATTCCGGGCGGTTGGGGTCGATCAGCGCCGCGGCGTAGCGGCCCAGCCGCGGGTGCGCCTGGGTCCAGCGCAGCGCGCGCGCCAGCAGGTTGTTGGCATGCCGGTCGAACCAGCGGTACACGTACCAGACCAGCGCCCATGCCAGCGCCAGCACGGCAAGCAGCGCGCCCAGCACCAGGGTGAGCCGTCCTGCGACCGCGGCGACGGCATGGTAGGACGCGCCGAAGAGCCAGCCCGGCGCGAGGAACAGCAGCGCCCACGACAGGCATGCTGCGGCGCTTGCCGGCAGGTAGCGCCCGAGCGGCATGCGCGCGATGCCGGCGATGGCGGGCACGAACGGCCGGACCGGGCCGACGTAGCGCGCGACCAGGATGCTCTTGACCGCGTTGCGCCGGAACAGCGTCTCCCCGCGCGCCAGCAGCTGCGGGTAGCGGGTGAACGGCCAGATGCCGCGCAACCCCGGGCCCAGCCGGCGGCCGACCCAGTAGCTGATGCCGTCGCCGGCCAGCGCCCCCAGCGCCGCCGACGCGACCGCGTACGGGCCGGAGATCTCGCCCAGGCCGACCAGCACGCCGATGCCGAACAGCAGGGGCAGCGCCGGTACCGCCGCGCCGAGTACGACGACGGCGTCGGCGAACGCGATCAGGAAGATGGCGATGCCGGCGGCGAGCGGATGCTCGCCCACCCATCGCAGTACTTCCCCGAAGAATCCATCGAGCATCCGGCGATTATGACAGCGTCGGGCGCCGCGCCGCTGCGCGCGGCCCAGGGCTTTCCCCCGGGACGGGCCGGCAACCCGCCCGCCGTACAATGCCGCGATGCCTGACAGGGACGCCATCGAACTGCGCGCGCTCAAGGCCGACAGCTTCGGCCGCATCTCGCTGATGCGCGACGCCGACGGCAGGCTGTTCGTGCGCCGCGACCTAGCGCACGTGCCGCTTTGGCTGCGGGTCCCCGCGTGGTGGCTGGCACGGCGCGAGGCACGCGCGCTGGGGAAGGTCGCCGGGATGGCCGACGTGCCGCAGCTGCTGGCCTGGGACGGGCGCCGGCTCGACCGCAGCTACATGGAAGGCGCGGCCATGTACCAGCGCCCGCCGCGCGGCGACGTGGCGTACTTCCATCGCGCGCGCCGGCTGCTGCAGGAGCTGCACCGGCGCGGCATCGCCCACAACGACCTGGCCAAGGAGGCCAACTGGCTGGTGCTCGAGGATGGCCGCCCGGCGCTGACCGACTTCCAGCTCGCCACCCGCGGGGACCCGCGCTCGCCGTGGATGCGGCTGTTGTTCCGCGAGGACCTGCGCCACCTGCTCAAGCACAAGCGCACCTACTGCCGCGGGGCGCTCACCCCTGTCGAACTGCGGCTGCTGCGGCGCCGGTCGTGGCTGCGCGAGCTGTGGTTCCGCACCGGCAAGCCCGCGTACCGGCTGATCACGCGGCGCATCCTCAAATGGGAAGACAACGAGGGCCGCGGCCCGAAGCCGTGATCCTGCCGCCCCGGCACAGGGAACCGGCAACGGAAGGCAAGCCCGGCCAGGCACCACCGTTCCACAATCCGTCCACAGAAGGGTTCCGACATGACGCTCGCAGGCAAGACCCTCTTCATCACCGGCGCCTCGCGCGGCATCGGCCTGGCCATCGCGGTGCGCGCGGCGCGCGACGGCGCCAACGTTGCCATCGCCGCCAAGTCCGACGTGCCCAACCCGAAGCTGCCCGGGACCATCCACACCGCGGCCGCGGCGGTGGAGGCGGCCGGTGGCCGCGCGCTGGCGCTCAAATGCGATATCCGCGACGAGGCGCAGGTGCGCGAGGCGGTGGCGCGGACGGTCGAGACCTTCGGCGGCCTCGACATCCTGGTCAACAACGCCAGCGCGATCTGGCTGCGCGGCACGCTCGATACGCCGATGAAGCGCTTCGACCTGATGCAGCAGGTCAACGCGCGCGGCACCTTCCTGTGCGCGCAGGCCTGCCTGCCGCACCTGCTGCGGGCGGAGAGCCCGCACATCCTGACCCTTGCCCCGCCGCCGAACCTCGACCCGAAGTGGTGGGCGCCCCACACCGGCTACACCCTGGCCAAGATGGGCATGAGCTTTGTCACCCTCGGGCTGGCTGCGGAGTTCTCCGGCCGCAACATCGCGATCAACGCGCTGTGGCCGCGCACCGTGATCGCCACCGATGCGCTGAACATGATCCCGGGCGTGTCGGCGGCGCAGTGCCGCACCCCGGAGATCATGGCCGACGCCGCGCACGTGGTACTGACCCGCCCGGCCGCCGGCTTCACCGGCCGCTTCCTGATCGACGAGGAGGTGCTCGCGGAGGCCGGCGTCACCGATTTCACGCGGTACGCGGTGGATCCCTCGCAGCCGCTGCTGCCGGACCTGTTCCTCGACTGAGGAGGAGCGGATGGCCCGCCCGTCCCCGCAATCATCGCTGCAGGCGCTGGTCGCGATCCGCGTGGGACTGGCGGTGCTGCTGTTCGTGCATGGCGTGGCGCGGGTGCTCCACGGCGCGGTGGCGCCGTTCGGCGTGTTCCTGGATGGCCACGGCCTGCCGTTCGGCCTGGGCATCGCGTGGTTCGTGACCCTGTTCGAACTGCTGGCCGCGCCGCTGATGGCACTGGGATACCGGGTCACGCAGATCGCATTGGTGTTCTCGGCGATCTACGCCTGTGGCATCTGGCTGGTGCACGCGCGGGAAGGCTGGTTCGTGGTCGGCCTGGGGCGCAACGGCATGGAGTACAGCGTGCTGATCCTCCTTTGCCTGCTGTCGCTGGCCTGGGCGCACCGGGGCGGCAGGAGGCACCTGCCCTGAAGCCGCCCGGAAGGGCGGGACGAAGGGAAGATGCGCGGCCGCGCCCGGCCGCGCACAATGACGGCCCCTTCCTCCGCCCGCGTCATCCATGTCCACCCTCGAAGAACTCCTGGCCATCGGCCGCGACGTCTATCTCCCCGTCTACCGCCCGCGCGAGATGATCCTCGAGCGTGGGCAGGGCGCACGGCTGTGGGACAGCGCCGGCCGCGAATACATCGACTTCGGCGCCGGCATCGCGGTCTGCGGGCTGGGCCATGGTGATCCCGACCTCGTCGCCGCGCTGGTCGACCAGGCCGGCAGGCTGTGGCACACCAGCAACGTCTTCTACAGCGAGCCGCCGCTGCGGCTGGCGGCCGAGCTGGTGGCCGCCTCGCGCTTCGCCACGCGCGTGTTCCTGTGCAATTCCGGCGCCGAGGCCAACGAGGCCGCGATCAAGCTGGTGCGCAAGTGGGCGGCGGCGCAGGGGCGCCCGCCGGACGGGCGGGTGATCGTCACCTTCCGTGGCAGCTTCCACGGCCGCACCCTGGCCGCGGTGACCGCCACCGCCCAGCCGAAGTACCAGGAAGGCTACGAGCCGCTGCCCGGCGGCTTCCGCTACGTGGACTTCAACGACATCGCCGCGCTCGAGGCCGCGATGGCGGGGGGCGACGTCGCCGCGGTGATGCTCGAGCCGGTGCAGGGCGAGGGCGGGGTGATGCCGGCCGCGCCCGGCTTCCTTCGTGCCGTGCGCGAACTGTGCGACCGCCACGGCGCGCTGCTGGTGCTGGACGAGATCCAGTGCGGCATGGGCCGCACCGGCACCCTGTTCGCACACTGGCAGGACGACGTGGTGCCGGACATCGTCACCCTGGCCAAGGCGCTGGGCGGCGGCTTCCCGATCGGCGCCATGCTGGCCGGGCCGAAGGTGGCGCAGGTGATGGGCGTGGGCGCGCACGGCACCACCTTCGGCGGCAA
>Ga0065720_1019112_pt1 | contig 37101 bp, 31 predicted proteins | sample Thericmetagenome_FD_59107 | JGI IMG/M metagenome (GOLD analysis project Ga0065720, IMG submission 59107) | Thermophilic microbial communities from the Joint Bioenergy Institute, California, USA of rice/straw/compost enrichment - eDNA_2 v2... | ecosystem: Engineered > Solid waste > Grass >... | reverse complement strand
ATGGGATCATTTTGAGAAGGTTAGTTTTAATTTGGAGTAGTTCTATAAAAGCTGTACTTCAAACTTTCTTCAAAGTTCAAAGTACTAGAATTACTTAACCAATTATCCACCAGTCTACACTACACCTAATTTTATAGTTATCAAAAAATTTATCAAAATTAAGCGGAAGAGAGTCAAGTTCAAAATCCTGTGATCTGAATTCTTGTGAGTTTATGAAATCCAGCATGAATGGGTTAAAGTTACAGGGATAACAGAGATATATAAGGTGCATAACAACCACAACAGAACCAGAACCAGAACCAAAACTAATTCAAATTGGAAAAAAGAATTCATGGAGTTATCTTTATTGTACCAGATTGGTTATAGGAGCACCTGGCATTTGTTGCTTCTTTTGTCTCAAAAATGTCCTGAAGTTATTTGCCAGATTCTTCTTTATTTGTTTGGTGAACTCAGATAAATCCTGATCGTCGTCTGAGTCATTGAAAGGATATATTTCTGTATATTTCGAGAATCTTGATACATAAAGATCGTGAAGGTTAGCTAAAATATTAGCAAATTTTTGAGAATTTTTACTGTTGTGAATCTTGTCAACAACCTCATTAGTAAGAATAGGTTCTTTCTGCTCTGAAGTCTTCTCATAATAATCTTTGTGGTGAGCATAGTACGAATTCTCATCTTCTTCGAAAATTCTTTCCAAGACAACTCTATTGAATCTATCGAGTCTCTTTCTAAGTCTATATTTGAATATATTCTTCTCCTCAGGTTGGGCCTGAACAACAGGTTGAGGTTGCTCCTTAATTGGACCTTGAATTGGTCTTCTTTCGGTTCCTTTAAAATATTAGAACACATAATTTTGAATATACTTAAAGTCTCCGTAGGTGGGAATTGTTGAGGGAAGCTTGTGGGACGGGCAACTGGGGCACCATAATTTGGTACTTTCTCTTGCTCCATTTCAGCTCCAGGTTCGCCTGAAGCAATCATTAATATATTTTGAGGAGTCTAATATTTTAGAAACAAAAAATAAAGTATTACAATATCTTTCTTCATGGCCTCTTCAGCAACACTAGCAATGAAAGCGCCAACATCGAAATTAAGCTCCTCGGAATTTTGGAATAAGAAAGTGTTTTGTCTGCTACTTGGTATTTTGACAGGCATTGTTTTGGAGGGTCTGGGAGGTTCGATCATTGTGCTTGGCTTCTCGACCTCCTTAAGAGCATTATCAGAAATGATCTTTTGTGCTTTCTTGTTAAACTCCTTCATTTTATTTTTGATAGCCAAGTATTTATCATTTTCATAGGTTTCTTTATATTTTTGTAACAAACTTGGGCCAACGTTGCCTTCAGTCTTTTCTCTAACTTGGGCTTCAAATTCTAGAATAATTAAAGAAGATAATAAATCATCCTTACTGAGAATAGACAACTCACAACACTCTAACTTGACCATTTCTCTGTACCTGATATTGGCTAAGAGAGTTATGGCCATGTCCATATCCTCTTTCAAAGCCTTCATTTTTTCCAAACCTTCAGCATCATTGGCCTTCTGTGCCCTACGAGTTTTCATTTTGGGGTTTTCTCTAGTTCTGAAAGCAGCATTTGGATTGGTATCATCTTTATTCACAACTTTCAAGTATCTTCTGAGCAATGGTCTTTTGTACTTTTCTCTCTGCTTTATCCAGTACTAGATAATTAATTTCTAAAAATTTCAAATTACATTGTATATTTCTGTGACATAGTCCTTCACAGTGGGATGGTGATAAGGCTCTGCAAGAGTATGCGCCCTTGAGAGAGCAATGGGATCATCCTTTGCAGTGGCATGCTCCCAGGCCTCGATCATTTTCTCAAAGCTTTCCATATTAATTATAGGAGAATTTTTGATATTCTTTGATATCTTTTCATTCAGTTCCTTCAAAAACTCAAGATCTTTATCTGTAGCCTCATAAACATCAGGATTTGGGACAAAAGAACAATAGCTAAATCTGATATAGTGTGATTGAACCTTTCTCTTTTTCATTAATCTTTCATCTGTATATTGAAGGCCATTCAATGGATCATCTAATTTTTTGACGATTGGGATAGCAATGTTCTCCTTTTTCTTGACCTGCTGTCCATCAGCACGATTATCAGTTCCTGGCCTCTTTTTCTCAGTGCTCACTGTGCCAGTGGCATTGGGGTCATTGCCTTCAGGATTATCTTGCTGGAAGAACTCATCGGCATTATCCAGTAAAATTAAAGGCTTGTTAAAATCAATTTGTCTTCTTGCATGACTTCTGCTCATTCCTAAAAAGTGTTAGACCATACTGAAACACGACAAAATTCAAAAAATCAGTCCGTTAGATTCGTTTTATGAATAAAAATTGAAGATATGGAAATTAGAACCCTGCTCAGTGCCTAATGAGGCTTTTCTTGTGGTTAAGAAACCCAGAAGTGAGTTCCAGGTGCCTTTAGGACTCTCAGAAACTTCAAAAAACAGATTTTTGAGTTTGAAGAATTCGGAGGCAGATTTATGTACTTAGAGCAGGGCGGCGTAAAATTTTTTGAAAAAACAAGGTAGTTTGTTCAAAGTAAATGATAATGGTGATGTTAGATTACCTCAAGTGTATTTTTTTAGATGTTTTTTCTGAGTTCCAACAAAGAATTTGGGTTTGACGAGATTGTACACCTCGCGAATAAAATCATTTAAACTGTGTCCATTAAATTTAAAATCAAAACTGACGGCATGATTAAATTTTTATTTTACCGAATATATCCTGTTCAAATTATTCGGCGTGTTTTCGCATCACCATGACCTAATCTTGATTCAGATCAGGCCATCTTTTTCCTATACCACTCCCAGACCAGGAAAAGATGTTTTATTTAACTAATACGAGACTTTCATGCAGATTTACAGCAAAATGTCAAATTATGCGGGTTCCAATCGTGTAAGAAGCCCACTCTAAAATAGAAGCCTAAATTTCATTTACGAAGTCCTGAAATGGTCAAAAGCGATCTTTCGGTCTTTCAGAATCAAGATTTCCATGGGATGACAAGTTTTCGCTGAATCGAATTCCCTTAGTTGTTGATTAAATTTTATCAAGCCCTTTGAGCTGGTTATTTAATCAAATTTGTTCTCATCATGATCGGAACGACCTTAGTCCCAGATGTATATTTCTATCCAAAAATATCGGATTCCAAAAATGGTTTAGGCATCCTGGCAACTACTCAGGTATCATATTGTTAGGGAATTATTCTCAATATACCTGGACACTCGAAAATGAATCCATTTAGCTGGTTGGATGTCCAGCAATAATAAGTAAGCATGATCTCTTCCACTCTTTTTGCAAATATTGGCTGTATATATGTTCCTGGCTTATTTTTTGTCTAAGGAGAGCTCTAAAAGCGTCTATGAGAATCATCTCACTATCCTTAATGAGTTTAGCCCAAGAAACTCAATCCAGTCAACTGATTCCTTTTCCTGTGTATATTGGGCTCGGAATTAGTGGAAATTAGTTCGCAGACTTGGTAATTATTATCATGTTTTTGATCATTCAAGCATCGAAGCCTTCATTGGTGAATTTTGAACTTGTGAATTGTGTTATAATCAAGCGAGTCTCACATAACATGTTTGAAGTCAATGAAGATTCTTATTGAAAGATATTTACAAATTAGCTTCCTTCTTAAGGGATAGAAGTCGATTGTTAACGACTTTCTTCATTCTCCACTCAAGCACCTTAAATCCAGCTTTCCACTTACTGACTATTTACCAGTTGATAGATGTCGTGAAGAACTCTTCAGATTTTCCAGTTCATAAAATATGCGAATCTTCTAGGCTTGAAAGAATTCCTAGACAGTGTCCATTTTAAAATACTTGCGTTTTAAGGAGATATTAGATTAATTTCTCAGTTTTATTAATATAGGCCAGACTCGCTGCATTTCTAAGTGTTTTCATGTAGTCAAACCAAGGAGGTTCTTGATAAAAAATGCTTTGCCCTCCTCATTATGGTAAAATTTTTGTGAGTGTTTAGCTGAATAGAACTTAAAATATGCTTAATTTATTCGAAGTCCATAAGCTCTATCTTAAACTTCAGATTCATTTGAAACCATAAATTTCCACAGATAATTATTGCATCCTGATATTTGAAGATTCTGACATACTCCAAGTCAACTAAAAATAAGTCCTTATTACTAATTAAGAGTTTATTGAGAAAGTTTTTTTTTTTTTTTTGAGTCATAATTGAAATATCGGTATTCTTTTTCAAGAAAATTTTCCATATTGATACTCTCACTGCACAGATGCTATATGAGTTCATCTGAGCATAAACCAGAGCATATTTCAATATTCTTGTGAATCACATTCCATAGCTTAGTCAATACATTTCTCCTTAAGTTTTTTCTTTTTGGACTTGGACTTTAATCTCACGACTGTGATATAAGATCAATTGAATCATTTTCTCTGATATTAGATTTTCTCTAACAATTGAATATTGTTAGCTATTCTTTGTTATATCTCCACTATTAGCTTGAGCCTACCCTTTAAGGTCTCTGGCATTCATTTTGAAAAAGCATTATCCCTTTTCAACAAAAACATACGATTTAGGTTTCTATATAGCGGCGTAATTAACAAATATACAATTACAATATTAATTTGGTTTCACCTTAAGATAATCCCTCAATTTTTCTAACATATATGTATCAAAACTGATTCCATGTAATGGGATGGTGTTATAGGGTACTGCAATAACCCTATATCCCAATACTTCTAAGCATTTATCCTTGAATGTGGTAATCAGATTTAGCTGCTTGAATTCTGGTTTGACAAAGTGACTTGGTCCTTGGAGCTCAAGGATTACCTTTATTTCTGGTAACAAGAAGTCGACGTACATGAATCCTTCAACTAAATAATATTAGACTTAAAAAAACGAAATTTACTTAATGCTTCTTCTTCATATTTCATTCCTAAATTTTCCAATACTTGTCCAATCTGGTGATTCAAGCTTGAATATTGATCAAAGTGGCCTCTCTTCTCTAAAACTTCCTTCATGTTATAGCTCATAATTTCTTCGTAGGTGCTTTGTCTATTTTTTCTAAAGTTTTGAAGAACTTCCAAAATTCCCTCATATTCTTTCTGAGAGTGTCCTTGCTTTTCGAAGATTTCAAAAGTTTTAAAAATGAAAAGAATGTCATATCCACATTCTTCTTTATTTTGCATCAAATCGGTGATTGAATTGAAGAAAGCATTCCATAAAAATAAATCATTGAACTCCAATCTTCTAGCAACAGTAGCAATCTTTGTAAAGCTAACAGGATCGTAATACTCAGAACCTTTCTCATGCATCTTCAAATCATTTACAACAAACTTTAACAATTGAGTCAACTTAGGACCCTTTTGGAGAGCATAGACATTAGCAGCTGAAGTAATCAAGTTCTTGACATAAAGAGGGAATTTAGGGTAATTCATCTTGGATTGGATATCCCCAATTTCTGTGAGTTGATTGTACATGGATTGAATTTCTGGACTGTTCAAACCATGCAAGCCAATACCATAGAGATTCGACTTCAGTTGTTCAGGGGTAAACTTGTTCAAATTTTCTATAATATAAGCTAGAGCGGCTTCTAAGAATCTAGCATAGACATTGTAGTTGATGTTGAAAATAGTGAGTCTAGAATTCATGAAGAGAACTCTAGTAAACTTCTCAAGTGTCAAAGTTTTCATGTTTTCAATTAGCATTTCGTTACAGAAAAGAATGAGTTCTCCGTATTTTGTTAAAGGCTGATTAGTTCTCTCAGCAATGAAATGTGGTGTTTCTAAGAGTGAGCTGGCCATTCTAATAGAGAATTTGGCAATATAGGAGAGTTGGGTCAGACGATTCAAGAAGCTGTCACAGACTGGGACGATATCAGCAGTGTCTTCTTCGTTTAAGACATGATTTACAATATTGATTGTCTTGAAAAGAAGCTTTTCAGCTTCATCAGGGAGCTGGAAGTTATTCTTTTCAATTTCTACTGGTAAGTCCTTGAAGACTTGTCTTCTTTCAGTTAAGATAAGAACAGCTCTCAAAATATCAAGGACTTTGTTTCTGTCTCTACGGTGATATAAAGACTTATTGATATATCCAAGCTTATTAGTGAAAATGTCTAGGCCTTGAAGCGGGGTAAAAGATGGCTTTACAACCATCTTTTGGAAGAAATTGGAAAATTGTTTAGGTGTTTGGTTGAATTGCTTAAAACTGAATTCGCACAAGAAGAGTAATAGTTTGTCAATATTCAGGTCAGTATTCAACTCAGGATGAGATTCTGGGTTTGCAATCCATTCCTTTAGGATTCTATGAGCATTGCTGATATCACTGGGCAAGCTAGTAACCAAGGGATCATGAACGGAGCTCTGATAGGCAAGAACTAACATCATGAGACAGTCATAAAAATTAGGCTGATAATTCTGGTTCTTTAAGTCAAATATCATCTTATTTATGGCAAAGATGCTTGCAGAGAAGTTTTTTCTATTATTATATTCCTTGAGTACTCTCTCGGTAAGGCTCTCTTTGAATTTCTGGAGATCTACAGGTGGCTTTGGCTTTGCCTGCTTAATAGTAGCAGCATCAGCAGAATAATAATACTTAGGAATGAAATTATTGTTTAGAGATTTGGTTCCCAGAAGACCGAGGGTGCTCTGACTTGAGAGGAGGGAAATTTCATTGAAGAGACCCTTTGAGAGATTCTTAGAAGGTCTTAAATGACGAAAAACTGAAGATATGCCCTTGAACATTTTATTAAGATTTTAATTGGGGTTCAGAAAGGATTTCTTGTATTGTTCAAAATAATGCAAAACAGAGACCTATTATTGAAACTATACACATAGGATATTACACAGAACTACAGGATAAGAGACCTTCCTTAATATGAAGGAATAACTTCTTTCAAAAACTCAGCGAATTCCTTGCTTTGTTCGAAGCCTAGATTTCCTTGAGTATTGGATCTTACGTGCCATCCGAACAGCACAATGGCTGCGAAAAGGTTATCTTTTCCCTAATAAAGTTAGTTAAAATTTTCAACTGGACTTACTGGAATAACAGGATAGATCTTTTTCTGGGCGATTATATCATAATGAGGCTCCAGACTATTAAAAGTAGTCTGCTGGAAATATATGTCTTCACTGCTGATAGTTCCAACAACTAAAATTTAATAACAGAAAATACATTATTTACTGGAATTTGTACTGCTCTTATAAACAAAGTTTCTGTAAATATTTTTATTCTGGCTTTGCTTGGCTATTTCATTATTGAGCCACTTAAAGAAGAGATTTGATAAAATCATTGTATCAGTAGGCATCTTCTTTTTCAAAATTCCCTCTTGATGATAAGTGAAATTTTTCTGGAAGCTTTCCCTTATTTTGAAGAGTCTTTCAAGAACATAAGCTCTAATATTTAAGATTTCATCATTTCTCTAAAGTACCTTATTTCGCTTATCTTAAATCCCTCAATATCAAAATATTTCTCTTGGTCCCTTCTGAATCTAATAAGATTGAGCAGATCTTCATTTGCCAAGGTGGCATCATGATGGCTTAGATAAGCGGATGTCCACATAGGCCCTCCCTTACGACATGATGTTTCATAACTAAGAAGATCATCAATTGTAAGCAATTGTGAATAAGATCTTTGTGAGATAGGATCACTTGTGCTGGCCTGGTCAATTTTGAGGATTGTTTCGTATTCATTGAGTCTTTTGTCAAAGTATCCCAATATTTTGTTGATGTCCTTAAGGTTCTTAGAGTTCTGATTTAGAATCATTGGAATCAATCTTTCGGTAAACCATCTCTGGCAATTTTCTTTCCATTTAGTGAACTCTGGAATTCCAATCTTAAGGTCTTTTAATACCTTCTCAGCTGCTTCCTTTTTCTCCATATTAACTTCCAAAATAGGCTGATAGGTAATTTCATCACTGAAAATTCTTGAATTCTGAGTGAGATTGAGATATCTGTTATCTAAAGGTCAAACAAAGCATTTTCTCAAGTACTAGAAGTGCCTCTTAATGGCGAAGCATGTATATCGCTGCTTCTGGAAGATATCAATTCAGAGCTAGGCAAAGATCCTCTATTTCTAGGCGTGGGTTCCTGGAAAGTCTTAGGAGGAGATAATTCTAAAAGTTATTCTCAAAATTCGAAAAGTCAATACTTCTAAGGGTCTTTTTTTCCTGCTGGATGAAAGGTTTGAATGTTTGAGATTGTCTAGCCTGGTATGGTCCTGGTGAAGATTCTCTCACATCCCGCGAAAAAGAAGTCTGAAGTGGGTTTAAACTTCTCCTTGGTTCAGGAGCTGGAATATTTTGGCTATGGGTGAGACTAATATTATCCTGGGGACGACTGGTAAAATTTAGTTTTCTCTTTGTAAAGGAAGCCTCTAACGGATTTGAATTGTACTCCATACTGAAGGAAGACTTTTTAGCAAAGTTTTTTGTATTGGATTCGAGTTGTTCTGAGGTTTCTTGGATGATTTGTTTGCCCATCTGTTCACTCTTGGGATTGAATGGACTGTTCCTGAGTGAGGAATAATAAGGTAATTTGCCCTCTAGCTGAATTATTCAAAATAATCTAACTATTACTCATGGGACTGATCATAGGAGACTCTCTATGGTTCAAATACTGAAGCCAGATGAGATTTCCCAAAGCTAGGAAAACTATTAATAGGACTAGATTGCGCATTTCATAGACTTTTGGATCAAATGCAATTAGCATTAAGAGAGTAATGACACAAATGAGCATTACTAGAGAAATTAGGTTGCGCTTATAGGTTGGGGTAAAATGAAAAGCTTGATACTTCCATCTTTTGAAGTCCTGGATAGCTTGATATATCTTATCACTATAATATATCATCTATCTTTTTTTTATTTGAGTTTGTGTGTGTTAAATTAGATCGCAATGAATAAATTATTAGGTTCGCTTCGAGTGACAGACAACAGCAATACTTACTCAAGCATATATTAAATCATTACGAATGAGATTAAGTTATATAGCGATGTATACTTAATGTATTTAGAACTTCTTGCCCATGATTTCTTCAACGAGAGCAACATATTGGGCCTTAGCATCTTCTTGAGACATTCCCTTCTTGCTGTTCCAGGCATCCCACTTGGCTCTTCCCTTTTGGTCGAAGATTCCTGGCTTGCCTATTGGGGGTTAAATCCAACTCAGAAAGAATTACTGGTGTTGCAGTCACCAACGGTGGCTTGCTTGAACAAACCGTAAAGGTTCAACTTGGTCTCGTTGGAGAGCTTGTTGAGGTCAGCGTTCTTGATTTCTTCAGCGGCAAGTTCGAAGTGTTGGCTCTAGAGAATGTAAGAAAATGAGGAAAGAAGAATTACCATTTTGCTATATTGATTTTAGATATTTTTTATATATGAAATAAACTTATAACACGTGAAAATAAGAATTATCACTCGAGAATTAGGCTGTTTGATTAATTGACCTCATCGACGTAACCTAATAATTGAAGAAACTCTGACTTATATTCGGTATAGCTCCTGCGTCCTTTCTACTCTATCCAAGAATAAGCCACTTAGCGAAAAAATTCTTCCTATAACAGATGCTTCTCTTAACTCAAAACTGAAAAGTATCTCAATGTTGAAAGCGCAGTGGTCTATATACTTCATACTCAACGGTTTCAGGTTTAAATTTCCAAAGCCTTCATAATAACAATTCGAAGATAGTGAGTGTCTAATACTTTTTCATTAAGCGGACTGGCTGGGAAGTAAGTCTGTTTGTAAAAAATCAGCGCTGATATTGGCCCTTTTTTCTTTTGGTTGAGTCTGGCATGAAAGACTGAATTATTGTATCAATTAATAAAATTTAGCTTGCAGAGTTGCTTATTTTTTCTTCGTTACTTTACAATATTCAACCAAAAAACCAATCTATGCTCCTTGTTCTGTTTGATGTGATAACCCGAAGGGCTGCAAATTCAATTGTAAAATAATTAAGGTTGTAAAGATATAATACTTCAACCTGAGTAATAAGTGAGTGAGAAATATGATATCTATAAAGAAAGAAGCATAATTATTTCAAGAGACTGTGTACTAACTTGGTTTTTTTTCAATACCTACTGTTAAGATTCCACATTATTAGCAAATTCTAGATTTCAATGTTTCACAATCGATTAATCTCAATTTCTGATATAAACAAGTTTTTTCGGATAGTAGGATGGGGTGCTTGATTCGGACTCAAATCTTGTCCAAGACTTATCATTTCTTTCAAGGGAAATTAGAGTTTCAGTAGGTTTATCGAAGGTTATATTGTCACTTGTAGGCTCCGTCTCTGTAACCAAAACTTCCAGATATGGGATATGTTTGTTTGGGCTATCATATCAAAGTCCTAAGATTTCTAATTCTAACAGGATTAATCTTAATATTTTCTGATAATAATTAGGTGTTCTGATGTCATTGTGATCTATAGCCAGACTTCAAGAGAGTCAATCAGTCTGAAAAAAATTCAACCTTGATTTTATTCATCGATCAGGATGATGATTGTTAAACAGACTTTCTTTATTAGAAAAGCCTTTTTCGAGGACAAAACTGAGGATTTGTCTGAATTTCTGAATGTTTAATAATAAATTTATCACTTTAATTTAAGGCATTAAATAGGCAGGAAATTATTTCTTTGATATGATCCAGCTTGACGATAGGAACAAGGCACCAGACCTTCAGGCGAGATCTCTGAAGTTACACTTTTACTTGAATGAAAAGCTTCTTCTTCCTGTTGATGTAATATTTTCATATAAAACACTTAAATCTAAGATTTATCCAACAGATAACCTCCTTGACCTTCGCCAGTTTCTTTCTGAGGCCTCCCAGCTCTTCTTCATATCAAGCTATCACTTTGAGTATAAGGGCAATATCTTAAACGAGTACATGGAGGTCATTTCGCAACACGATATTCAAAATGAGGCTCGCATTGATATAAAGATTGATCCCTATGACGAAAAGACAGCTAGGTTTCACTTGAAAAAAGTGCAAGAGTTTATGGCAAATCCCTATGCCTTCCAAAACATCTTTGGAAGTAAGATATGAATTTCAAATGAAAATTTTTGTAGACATACTAAAAGCTGTTAAGGATCCACAGACATTAGCAGAGGAGTTAAAGCACTATGAAGAAGAAGCTCAAAGAGAAGAGGAAGATATTTCAAGGAGGAACAGAGATTCAAGCAATTTGGTATAAAATTAATGAAAATTTTATTCAAGCACTTATTTAGAAAAAATTCGGCCTCAATGAAGCCATAAAAGCAGAGCTCTCTGAATATCTTGACATAGGAATACAAAAGAATAATGAGAAATTAGAATTTATTCAGTCCCTAACCTTTTCTCGTAAATCCATCATTGAATTTTCTTTTAAGGTTTAGCCTTCAATCCTCCTCCATCGCACAGAAAGCTTAAAGGGGACTTCTTTTATCTGCTCCTGAAGACAATAGAAAACCAGGAATATCATATAACGGCAAACTCAAGGGGATTTTATGTAAATAGTTCTGATGCTAAACACTTTAATCCTACACCCCAACTGAACCATGTCTTTTATAACCTCCTGGACCTCATATGCTGTGTCAGTCCTCACTGCAGGTACTATCAAAATAATCTGAAGTGAAGTGATTAGGCAAACACTCCAAAAACTGATTGATTTGGATTTGAAAGATGAATATTTAGAATTAAAGCCTTTAAATCTCTATACCTCAGAGACCAAATGGCTGGCTGCTCCTAGTGAAAATGACATCCATCATTATGAAGCTAATCCAACCAGAGCTGAGAATTCCTTATTAAATCTTCATGGATTTGATCCAAATGGCATTAGAGACTGGAATGAAGAAATACAAATGTGCAAAGAGCTACCCAAGAATGATCTGATTCAAAGACTCAATAGGGACAAGGCTATTTTGAAGACGCATACCGACTTCGTTGAGGCTGCTACACAGGCATTTTCCTAGAGAAATAAATTAACTTTAGTAGGGGGCTAAAGGAATTGTGGATAAATATATTCAGCCTTTGAATCAACAAGATCCAGAACATCAACAAGTGTTCGTTTACAATCATATCTTTTTCAGTTATGTTGTGCACACTCCCGACTCATATAAAGTAAACCTAACCCAAGTAACTAATAAAAGTGTATAGCAAGAGAAAGGCCCCGAAGCATCGCCTACCACATCTATGGCTAATTGTGATTTAAGAAACCTCAAGATCCTTCATAGATTAGATATCCCAGAGCTCCATCTCCTAAATACAGCTATTATAGATTATAAAGGACAAAGAATATTGGCTCAGACTATTATACCTGGAATTCTCAACACTGATCACAATCAATGCACAGAATTCGGATCTATTGATGATGGCAAGACTATTCAAAACAGTCCTGAAGTATAGTCATATCTCAAATGAAATAACTGTTAGTTTAATGAACTCATGAAGAAGGTTTGCGAGTACTTCTCCTTGGAAGATGAGGTTGAGTGTTTAGACGAAAATGGAACCAAGATTATCCTTCCAGGTATTTTCTAGAATACCTTATCTCATAATTTTAGCTTCTCCTGAAGTCAAAGGAATTAGAGGATCAGACAAAAAGAAATTCTTGTTGGATTTAATGAGGCTTTCGCCTCGTGATACCAACTGGATCGGCCAAGACAATGAGTACTTGTGCTGTGTCATACGACCTGAATTAATATCTCACTACATTACAACCAAGAATTTCCAGGCAGCTAGTGAGTATATCAAAAAAGAAATGGAGGAAATGCAGAAGAGCAAGAAGGAAAAGCTAGAAGATTCTAAGGACAGTTGTGACTCAAAAGAAACTAAGGATGACAGTATGGACTCCAAGGATCCAAGAGATAATAAAGAACCAGTCGAAAAGAAATTCACCTATATTGACTATGTAAACAAAATCCAAGAATATCTTATTAAGAATGGCAACAACCTTAAATTCAGATTTAATCCAAATATTTTCACAAGAGTCAGCCTTCCCGACAGTCCTAAACTTGAAGAACAAACCAAGAACTTACACGACCTGTCACAATTCATTCTTAAACAAGCAATTCCTACACTTCTAAATGAACTCATCAATGGAGATATTATTATTCCTTGTGATAGCAGAAGCCTAGGAGAGTTATTCCATGCACATGGAGTCAATGTGAGATACATTGGAAGGGTTGCCAATTCCTTTAACAAGGAAAATTTCCCCTACTTACATATACTCTTGGAAAGAATCATGGTTGCTAAGTGCCTTAAACATTTTATCAAAGAATGGTTTAAGAAGACCTCTGGCATGTATCATGCTGATATGATTGTCCATATCTTGAATTGTGTCTTTGGACCTGAGAGACTTATCAAAAAACTTGATCAAGAGGATGGAATTAAGCTTTTAAATGAACATAGAGAAGATAAAGAAGACGAAGTCGATGCTGAAGGCAAGAAGAAAAAGAAAAAGAAGAAGACCTCAAACAATAAGAAAGCCAAAGAAGTCGAAAACTTCACTTCTCTTCTTATGCAGTTCAGCATCATTGATATGGATCCTCCTGAAGCTGAGTTTTGGAAGCTCAGACCTTCGACAATTTGGAAAAGAATCAGAGAAATTTGTAGCAAGAGATATTTGTATGAATTACCAGAAAAACTAACAGATTTTGAGCCTTTTAAATATCCGCTCACTAAGGTTGCAACTCTAAGAGATGTCTGCTTGTCTTCAGGAATTGTGCTTGAATGCAAAAGCTACACCTTAACAGAAGAAGTATCAAGCAGAAAAAGCTCCGACAGTGATAATGAAAAATACAAAATTCCATTTAAGGCAGAAGATGTTGTTGATATTATCCCAGTCGTTAAGCACCTTGATCCCTTATGCGAAAATTCAAAGGCTCAAATTGAATTGGTAAGTGAATATCAAGTTAGTGTCACAATATAGGCAAATAAATTGATTGCAGAAGGAAAATTCGAAGAAGGAATGGAAAGCCTAATGGGTGCTATTCAGATCATTCTCAACGTAATTTTCTAAATTGTTGTGCTTACTTTTAGATATTTGGTCCAATTCACAGAGACATTGCCACTTGTTATTCCAAGATGGCCAACATATATTATAAGATGGGAGACATGAGTCAAGCTATAATTTATCACAAACAAAGCGTGAAGGTATTGGAGAAATTGTGTGGTATCGATAATCCACAAACTGCTCATGCTTATTCCACACTTGCTTTATTCTATTATACAGCCAAAACCACCAATAAAGCATTTGAATACATGCTCAAGAGTTTATACATCTTCAACACTATTGGTGGAGAATTCGTAAATTATCTTTGTTGTTCTTCTGATCCTTTAGCATCCTGATTGTGCCATGATCTTTTCAAACTTAGCTTTGATGTATCAAGATGCTGACAAACAGCAATCAGCCATAAATTGTTTGTTTGAAGCTCTTGAAAGAAACTCTTTAATGTATGGGGCAGAAAGCATTAAAGTAGCAAATTCATATCAGTCATTAGCTCTTGCTCATTTCGACATTCATGATTTCAAAAAGGCAATAGAATTCCAAGAAAAAGGACTATCCATTCTAAGAAAGGTATATAGTTAATTTTCCAAATCGTAATACGTAAGCTTCTCAAAGCAGATGATGTGAGAATTAAAGACTCGGAAATTTTCCTTGAGAGAATGAAGAGACTTTTATTTGACAGAACATCGGGGCCATTTTCACCAAAAACAATCAAAAATAAATCACCAAGGAAGAATAAAGAAAATAATGAAAACGAAGAAGACAAACCAAAAGAAGAAGATGAATTAGAAGACTTAGACAACCTCATAAAATCAAAGGTTTACTCCTTTGAACTTTATAATAATTTGTAGGAAAGAGAGAGACTACTGCAGAGACTCAAAATAGCTAAGCTCAATGCCAAGTACGGGTTTAGAAGACCTGGAAATATTGACTATTTGAGACTTCTACAACAGCAAAATTATTTAAATAACTTCAACCTAGAAGAACCGAAAGTTGTTAATAGCTAATTGGGCAAGCTTTTGCTAGATTACGAATCTGGGAAGTATGCCTGAAGGGCCGTACTTAATTCATATGAAATGTAGATAGGTGAGTTCTTTTTGGTTTTACTCTTGTGAATAAGTCTCTGTCTATCAAACTTTTCTCAATAGATGAGAAATTGTATCTTTTTATAATTGCTCTAATGAAAAGCAATTTGTAATAAAGAATTCTCTCGATGTCGTGACAATAACATTTGGATTATTCTCCCAGCTGCTATTGTGTTTAGCAAAATTTTGTTTATCATTATTAATTGCCTGACAGAAAAGTAGTAAGAAACTAATATTTACAATTGTTCTCTTTCATACTATGCAAAAGTGGAAAAAAATTAATTTAATTTCTAAGATATTTTGCTATGACATCCAAAAGGTCCTTTTCCTTCAATGGCTTCGCTAGATGTGCATTCATTCCCACAGAGTAACATCTTTCTTTATCCTCATCACGGTCATTAGCCGATAGGGCAATAATAGGAGCCTCAGGGATCTTCTTTTCTTTCATTAGCTTTCTCAATGAAATAGTTGCCTCATAACCATCCATAATAGGCATTTGTAAATCCATAAATATTATACAGAAAGGCTTTCCAGAGGATGCTGCTTCAATTGCGACACCTATAGACTCCTGTCCGTTTAAAGCGAGCTTGGTCTTATATCCATTCTGGTTGAGGAAATGCTCAGCAATCATGAGATTGAAAGGATTATCATCAACAAGAAGAACATGGTTATCTTTAATATAGCTCATTCTGTCTTCTCTTCTCACTTCTTCAGTCCTAATATCATGAATGCTAATTACATCTGTTGTAGTCTGTCTGAAATTATATACAGAGCTCTTTGTATTCAGGGTACGAAGTGGTAAGGTAGGAGATATTGCATTGAACAACTTCGCTTCATTGGTCTTTCGGATATATTCACGGTCGACAAAATCATCATCCTCAATATAAGTATGAGACTTAGCTGTCTTTATAAAGGCAGCAATTTTAAAACTAAATTTTGTGCCCTTGCCAACTTCACTCTCACACTTTATTCCTTTGTCAGAATCACCCAACAACAGTGCAAGCTCATTTGCTATAGTCAAACCTAGACCAGCTCCATGACTACTAACTCCCATTCCATTATCATGCATCTTAGACATCTTGAAGAGATCGGCTTTGTCTTCCTCCTTGATTCCAATACCTGTATCAGTAACGCATAAAGTGATGGAGTTTTTGTCATCTGTGGAACATTTGACTTCGACTCTGATACCTCCTGATTGGGTAAATTTAACCGCATTTCCAACAAGATGGACCAATACTTGGACAAGTCTTCCTTTATCAGTGAAGATATGGCCAGGTACTTCTGGATCGACATCTATATCGAAACTGAGGTTTCTCTGATTGCAATGGAAAACGAAAAGGCTCTTTAATTGGTTCAGAATTTCAACTAAAGAAAATCTTGAAGGCGAGATACGGAGTTTCTTAGCTCTTATTAACTGAAGATCAAGGATGGAATTAACTATGCTTAGAAGCAAATCACAGTTGTTCTTGAGAAGGTTGATGTAGTGAGAAAGTTTGAGATCAGAGTTCATGTTTTCCATTATTTGAGCCATTCCAAGCATACCATTAATAGGAGTTTTCAACTCGTGAGAAACACTAGCAATCACTCTGTCCTTGTTTACATCAGCAACCTTAAGACGAATAATCGTTTCAAGATGAGTAATGTCATTCAATATGATGGCAAAGCACTTGGTTTGATCCCATCTAATAGGAAAGACTTTGATAGCAAACATCATCTTTTGGCTTTCGTCTTGGAAAGTTGCCTGCAACGATATACTACTATCCTCCTTAAGGTTTTTACCAGCGTCTTCGATCAAGTGGTCTATGAGTTTATCAAGAGTATCAAAAGACATTGACATTAGGGCTTTGTCTTCTGCTTCTATACTCTTCTTCTCAATTTTGATTTTTTGGAGTTGACTTTGAGCGTTTTGTTTGTCATAACGATCAAATTTTTTAGCGTAGGAGTCATTGTAAAATAGAACTTTTTTCTCAGGGTTTATGATATAGATAGCTTGAGGGACGTCTTTTGTGACAAAAAGTTTGAACTTTGAGAATTCTTGGCGATAATTCCAAAAGTTTTTAAAGGTCATTCTTTCTGTTCTTTCCTTGTCAAATGTAATATAGAGCATGAAGATGTCAAAGCAAAGATGCATCACGAAATTAAATACATCATCGCCAACACCGTAAAACCCAATACGAACCGCAAGAATTCCAAGGTCAAAAAAGAGGACATATGAATAATGTACTATTCGACTGATCAGGATTTGATGCGCGAGAGCAAAGGCATACCCACTGTAGAAAAGCTCAGCGGGTGTGTTTCTTGTAAAATAGATATTTTCGTTTCTCCATGTTTGGAAAATATAACCACCTAATGCAAGAAGCATTGCGAAGAATTCGAACCAGCCTTTTAATCTTTTGTTAAGAATAAGAAGGACAATAGACACTGCTAATCCTACTATAGAGATGATCAAATTCTGTTTATTGTTTGCAATGATACCCACAGTTAGAAAGGCAATCGCAACTCCAATAATGAACACCATGAGTCCCTAATATTGAGCTCAAAAATCATAAGCTTTACCATCAAGAATTTATTGATCTGTTTCAGTTTAAGGTTGAAGTAGTCCTTCTCCATCTCCTTATCTTCAAACTGAATTCCATATTGAAGCATTTTCAGGTGCCAATTTGAATAAATTTAATTAATATTGCAAAAGGAGAATATACATCAGCTAAAACTCAAATCTCAATGTTTTAAGACAATGGCTGATGGCTCTACATTGAGGTCCTTTTTCTATATCTCCACTATTGAGAAGTAAAATGCACAAATCAGTCATTTAGCCTAACTAGTAGATCTATCGGATCTATCGGGAAAATTATTTGTAAATAAACTAATAAATATGATTTCTTACTTCAAAACACCCAGCAACTTTAATTCCTAAAAACTACTGTTTGTCTTCATACTCATGATCCTATTCTCAGAAATGAACTAAGTTTGAATATTTTCATCGTCAAAAATAAAACTGCAGACAGTGGCCATAATACTAGCAAAACTCATCCTGAAAATAAAGAAACCGAAGCTGGCACACATCAAGGAAAGTATTTGCAAAGGATACGCCCTGTTGCAACACCCGGAAAAAGGTTTCATATCGGGACTTTAGAGTAACTCTAATCTTAAACTCCAAGTAGGACCAAACCAACAAAAAATAACTTGTTAACGCAGGTGTGCGCTCTCCGTTGATATACTTCACTGATGTATTCATATTGTCATGTACATTTTGAGTTAACTTTATCAACTAGAAATTTCAGAAATCGTTTGAGGAAAGAGCAAAGAGACAGAAAGAATTACTGGATCTAAGCTAAAAAGCATTTCTATGGAATTTATAGGGTAAGATTGGAGCGAGGCCCAAAGTCTATAAAATACACAAGACAAAATTATCCCAAATTTTAAGATGAATTAAGTAAATAGGACTGATCGTGTTTGCTGAGATCATCACGGACTCCTCAAAGTCTCAAAATGAATTCCTCCCGATCGTAGTTAATTTGGAAGGCTGCATAAATAAATTAATCGAGAAACTAATATTGAATTTTTAGATTCTCGGAAGTGGAAAAACAAATATTACATAATTTTCTTAGTAGCAAATTATTTCAAGCGAAATCGAAACAATCAAGCTAATCAGAGTTTTATGGAATAAAGGAGAAAAAGATAATCTTTGAGAAGGATCTTGCTAAATGTGCAAATAACTTATTCTTTAATTTCTGATCTAGAGGATATGATTCATTCACGGATCATTATTATGAATGAAAAATATCCTTTGAGTTGTGTCTAATCTTGAGTAAATCTTTTCTGTAAAATTTTAATTTCCAATAAAATGGAAAAAAGTATTAAGAAAATTCAGTACGGCAGGAAAAAAGGGTCTGAAGAAGAAGAATTAGTCTCATTCAGGTTGGATTCGTTAGACTCAAAAGACTTTTTAAGACTTAAATGTGGAATAGAAAGATATGCTATAGAATATTGTTCCAACAAAAATGCAATTGTAATCGGTGACGTAATAGGGACCCTCTATGTTTGGAATGCTCTAAATTTCAAGAAGGTTTTTCAGACTAGTGCATTTGATTTTGGAATCAACAATATAAAATACAGTAGTGAGGGTGACTCTGTGATTGTTGCTTCTATAGGATTCAGAATTTACACTCTTTTGCCTAGCGGCAGACTTAAACTTAAAAAGACAATACAAACAACGAGGACATTTTCATTGTGCATAATACCAAATACAAGACTTCTTTTGACTTCTGACATCATAGGCAATGTTAATATTTGGAATATGAATAACTACTCCTTAAGATCTAGATTGAACACAAATAATAAAAAGCTAAAGGGTTATGCTATACTCTATTTAGAGCATTATGATCTCCTTATTTGTGGATTTGAATGTGGAAAGATCGCTTTATACAATGTGAAAGAAAATTTTGCAGAGTTATCTCAAATTACAGCTGCGAAAGAGGGCTGGCAAATGACTCTAGGCTATGATAAGAAACTTAATTTGCTTCTTGTTTCTACTGATACCTTTGTTATCAAAACATGGAGAATTGCAGAAGGAAAATATCTGCAGTACTGGACCCAATTTCCAACCATGTTGGCAGAAGTTTATGAGTTTATTCCAGCAATCATTGATAAAGAGGAATGTGCTATTGTGACTGGAAGATCTTGCCAAATTGTAATTTTAGGCCTTGAGCATTATAGGCAAGATCTTGTTTTGAAGAGAAAATATTCTTCAGCTAAAATACTCAAACATCAGAAGAAAATACTGCTTGGTAGCAATATCAGCAATAAGATTGATATTGCCACATTTGAGTAATCTTGACATATTTGTGTGCATAAATAACTTGGATTTTAAAGAACCTTCTTCTGCACTTCTTCAATGTTAATTTCAATAGTATTCTAGTCATCTTATCAAAGCGTTTTGTGAATCTGTCCAAAATAAACAATTAAACAATAGTTTTCTATGGATGAATTGCAAAAACATAGTTATAAACCTGAATGAATGAAGATAGTGAAGATGCATGAATGTAGAAAGCAGTATTACGTTCTTAGAGATAATCATCCATTATTTTCCTAAGATTGTTAATTAATCACATTCTATAAGCGATTGTTAAAAAGTCAATGCGTTTGACCTTATTTTACAAAAGATCCTGTGGGCTGAGATAGTCCATATTGATGAGCATTATTCGTTTGTTGAATTGTTAATGAGTAAAATTCTAGTCAATTGTTTTTCCGAAATAAATGGATTCGACAGAGTGACTTAAGAAGTAAATATTTGACCCCTGTTCTAATCAATTCTAGGTGGAAAGAGCTCAGCATTATTTTGTCTCTTTAAAAATAAATCAAACAATATTTATTGATCAATGTAAGAGTAAGGATCTAAAACTGAAAGCATTTAGTAATTCAACAATTTGCAAATAATAAAGATGAAAAGTTATTCTCAAAAGGATGATCCATCTATGAGATTGGTTATCCATTTGCAAATAAATACGATTGAAAAAAGGTGCTTCATAAAAAAAAGTAGCAAACATTTTGATAACACAAGTGTATCTGAGGACAAAGTGCAGGTTAATTAGACTTAGCCTGAGAGATATCGAAAAGCTCGACAGAATTTAAGTAGCCAAATTTGGCTATTTCCAAATCAGCAAGATGGTGCTGATCAAATTCCCTAGATTAAGATTACGAATAACACAATCCAGAAAAATTAATTCTCGGTTTAATACAAGCCTAGGAAAACAGGCTAGCAATTGTGATATTCTAAATTCACTCATATCTCAGTGGATGGCGTTAGTGTTCTCCAAAACAAGTTTCTTCAATATTAAACTTCAAAAAGAGTAAAGGGTATGTTACATAAATGAAGACCTATTGAGATTTTCAACATAGCCAACTGGACTAAATTGATTTACTATGGTTCTTGATGGACCTTGAAATGTAACTCTAGTACGAGTCTTGAAGAAATTTATTTAGTTTGTTTTTCCATTAGAAAACAATTTACAAGGCTCTATCAGCCATATAAATATTCCTCCTTTGACGAATTACAAAAAGTAGAACAAACACAGTGACACATCAAAGTGTCCGTAAATACAGAAATAATAATAAACCATTACATCATGTTCATCAAACTATTCCACAACCACTTCTTCAAAAGAAGCTTCATACTCTACCCTGATAATATATTGACTCTTAGAAGAGTTGTTTGAAGAGAGCTTTTCTCACTCTTGTGGCAGATGCTGCGCTTATCTCTTTGGATGGGCTTTTTCTAAGGGGCCGCCCATTATTTTCAGGAATTTTTCTCTCAGGAATGCTTTGCATTACAAGGCTTCCAGAACCAGAGCCTGAAGATACAGCGTAATTCATCTGCTTAAGAACACAGCCCTTTGAGGTTAACAATGGGGTTTTCTTAATCAAGGAATCGAAATGATTAGGGAGAGCAGAGGGCTTGGGGTCATTTCCCACATCAAATTCGTCGACCATAGGCTCGACTTCGTACACTTGTACCTTTGTTGAAGCAAACTGCATTATTTCGGCTTATATAATTATTTAAAATTGCCTGTATTCAATTATTAGAAGCTATACACTTGATCTCAATTAGACTGATTTATGATCGGGAGATATCAATGAAACTCCCAATGAATGATTCACTATATATTAGTCATGGTTAGTTATCTACATTAAAACTAATTCATGCTGATTGTCAACATTTTAGGACTGGGGCTAGCTTAGCGTTTTTACTAATCTTTCAAATATAAACTGTTCTGCTCATTAACAACTTATCAGACTATTCATCTGACAATATTGTTGAAACAAAGAGATGGTCTCTCTATTAGAGGACCCTCTACAAACCACCCTACTGGATAATCTGTGTATGGACATGCTTATCCAGTATTTCGATTTTTTTACTTCAAAGATCATCAGCATCAACTTCTACTCCTAATTAAGTCTGCTAGCGTGAAACTATATGACTCCTTCTATTTACTTCCCCTCAAAAAGGAGATGGGTTTATTGAATATTACCCATCTTTTTTTTCTGTGAATCAAAATCAATACAATCAAGATTGCATTCAATCAACATTATGAATGATTGTTCTTGAAAAAAGTAATAACTCACTCATTAGATTGTTATTATCATTTATTGATCACCTCAAAAGCAAATCTCTGATAGAGTGCAAGATATGATTTTATAAGGTTGCTTTTGGACAACAAGCTTGGAGAGCTCAATAAAACGGGGATTTTGTTGAGAATATCGTGTTATTATTTTCTTAGCTCTTTGTAATGCGATAAGTTTTCTGAGCCATTTTATGATTTCTGCTCGCACTCTTTAGCTCAAGAGGCATTAGAGCCAAGGCTTGTTAAGCATTATGTTTAGTACTTTTAAGATGAGATGCCAATTCTAGCTTATCAATCGCTTCAGATTTAACTGTGACTCTTATTTGCTCTTATAATTAATCGTAAGCAGGATACCAGAAAAGCCGAAAAAATTGAGCTAATATCCTTATCTGGCTAGCCAACACAAGTCTAAGAATCAAACAAAGAAGTCTCAGTCATTTGGCATTGTCCAAAGCCAGTTCTATTCGAGGATGATGTTAAATTTGGTCATTTGAGAGCCTTTTGAACATTTTTGATGTAAAAAAACTCAATTTTTTAAAACCACCTTTTCACCACACTGTATAATCAATCACCAAAGTCCAACCAAGTAAATCTTAGGAAATACTAGGCATTTTCCAAAGGCAATCGAATTTGAATTAAATTTAGACCTTAAAAATATTGATCCTATCAGACTTAATTTCCAGAAAGTTCCATATTCGGAAATAAACCATCAAATTTGAAAGTAGCTCTCAACTTGTTGAATAAATATTCCATTAATTGCACAGGAAAAAGTTCAATCTCGTGTAAGTTATTCCAATTTGGAATATATCGATATAATTGAATTGATCTAGAAATTTGTAACCTTCCATTTGATTAAAACGGGAAATGATAAGTTGCAGTTATATTGAGAATAACATAAATAGACACTTTTCAGACAACTATAATTTATTTATTAATTCAGAAATGAAAAATACGAATCCTTCTGATTGCAATTTTGGCCTCTCAACAAACTCTTCCATATCCAGTTTTTCATCCACTTCCACAATCTTAGACACTTCTAAACTCGCTGTCACAAAATCTATCGAAATTCATTCAGGGATTAGTGGAGACTGTGTTGACTACATTCCAACACTAAATTCCTTTGTCATTGGAGACCAAGAAGGATATTTGAGTTTGTGGAAGTATCCTCAATGGAAAAAAATATCACAAATCAAATGCCATGCTTCCTACATCTGCTTTGTTAAATACATTGCAGATAGTAAGGAAATTATCACAGCTTCATATGATCGCACTATACAAATTCATAAAGTTATGAAAGATAAAACAATAAAAACTCTCAAAACATTAAAAAATAACAATCAAATAGAGGCAATGCTTGTCCTCCCTGAAGAAAATCTACTCATCAGTGGAGGACCCTACATGGGTCTTAGCTTCTGGGATTTACATGGCTATCGTCTTAAAGGAATGCTCGACACAAAGGGAAAGGCTGGAGTAGGACAAAACATACTATTCATCGAAAAGTTTCAGTTGCTTGCTTGTGGATTTCTAACAGGCCAGATCTCCCTCTATGATGTTACAAACAACTTTGAGGAATTATCGACTGTTGATACCCAACATGAAGACTGGAATATCACTATTGGTTTCGATCCAAGGTATAACCTATTATACGCTTGTGTAGATTTTCACTGCTTGAAATGTTGGCGTATCACTGAAGAGAGGAGATTAGAGTATGTTGCTGAATATTATTTCCCTGGGAATAATATTTTGAGTTTCGAACCCTGCGAACTCGATGGCAAGGAAGTAATTTTAATTACTTCTGTTTGTTCTAGAGTTCATGTATTTGATGTTAGTTCAAAAGAATTTTCTTATCTCCTTAGCAAAAATTATTCTAGAATTAGGATATTTGAACAACAAAATATATTAATACTAACCAGCAATCAAGATTCCAAGATTGATATCATAGAATATCAGTTTCCCAATACGAGTGCTTCTCAATCATGGTCTGAAGATGCAGAAATCTTTGACTCAATTTTTGATTGTGAAGAACTATGAGGAATTTAACCAAGATCGAGGTCCAATCTTTGACCTATACTGGAAAATCTTGATACTATTACTGTTCAAGTTTCAAAAATGGTGTTTACACAAAATTCACAGTAGTTTTCTTTCTATGATTATTATACTCTGTATTCAGTATTTTCTATTGCCTAAATACTCTATTTCGAAAATGAAAATTCCTCTCTTAAATAAACTCTTTAAATTGCATATAAACACCGAAATTCCTTAGCTTCGCATCAGACAGCCTATGGATCAATGGCTAAATAATCATACAGATAATGATATTATTCACACAGATTCTCTTACAAAGATAGATTCTCTTTATTCTTGTCATGGATTATATGGGCATTCCATAGAGGTAGCAGAAAGGTTTCGACTTATTTTCTTTGGGGATTTTTATGGGCATCTCACAATATGGAGGTATGCTGAGAGGCCTAGGTTTCAGAGAATACAAAAGCTCCAAGCCTTCAATAGTTCAATATATCAAGTGAAATTTTTGGATCAGTCTAGGAGATTATTTGTGTCAGCTGATCATGTTAAAATATATAACATAGGTGATGATGGAAGGTTAAGACAGCTGAAATTTATAAGACATAGCAATATAGCTCTGTCAATGATTTTATTGCCTAAGTATAAATGTTTTATTACTTCTGGAGCCATACAGCCTTTACAACTGTGGAATATAAAGACGCTTGTTTCCCAAGGAGAAGTAGACACTAAGGGGAAAAAGGGCACAGGGTATACATTGTTATATGTTGACAAATTTAGTATATTGATTTGTGGGTTTATGAATGGTCAGATTGGGCTGTATGATGCGAAAGAGCATTTTTTAGAAATCTCAGTATTTAAAACAGAGTCTTCAGATTGGAATATAAGCTTAGGTTTCAGTGAAAAATATAACTTATTGTTAGGCTGTGTTGGATTTCGCAAAGTCAAGACGTGGAAATTCAGTAGTAGAGACAAGGTTACTCCTGTTCATGAATATACTATTCCCTGTGATGATTTATACGATATAAAGGAACGAATAATTGATAACAGGGATAGCTTAGTGATCTTGGGCCACAATTCAAATGTTTTGATTTTTGATCTGGAGACAGGCATATTTGATAGAGTAAAAGGCCTGTATGCTAAGTATTCAGCAATGAAATTTATGAGGAATGGAAAAATTTGGTTGTTAGCGGCTAGTAAACAAATTGATATCTATCAATATGAATAGACACCTCTATATTTCAATTATATCGATAAAATTTGCACTTAAGTGTGTATGCTGGAATAGGAAGATAACATCTTCTAAAAAAAGCTTATAAATTCATGTACAGTTGGATTAACAGGTTATAATACCTTATTAACAGATTTCAAGCCTTTTCAATGAGAGATTTTATATAAGGAAGAGCAGACATCTTCGTGGCTAGCTCTTCCTCAGAGTAAACTTTCCCATTAAACCATTCACTGTTTTTCACTTGTTGAATCGTGAGCCTTGAAAATCTATCACTAGTGCACATTTTAGTGATGAGATTTTTCAGGTCTGGGTCTGCATCTTCAAGCTTATGAACTGTCCAAAAGAGTGGATCACTCTCTGTCAAAAGTTTATATAAGTCATAACCACCGATAATGCTATCTTCGATGTATGGTAATGAATTGAAGCAGAAACAGAATAATATAACTCCCATAGAGTAGATATCGGCAGCTAGGGGATCAACACATTCACTAGCAATAATTTCTGGAGCGCGAAAATTCGAAGTTCCAGCTGTGGTTACAAACCCATCCTCTTCCAGAACAGCAAAATCGAAGTCCGTAACTTTTAATTTAAATTCTTCACATATTAGTAAGTTTCCAGGTTTTAAATCAGTATGAGCAATACGCTGCTTGTGTAAATACTCAACAGCACTCACAAGTTGCTGGAAGTAGGTCCTTACTAAGACATGATCGTTCTGAAATCCTTGCTTATGGATAAAAGAACTAAAGTCTCCATAAGGTGCCAATTCCATTAGTATATAAGAAACCTGGTCTTTGTTACCACTAAAAGATAGTTTCTGATCTTGGACATCAAAGATCGAAACGATGTTGGGATGTTTTAAGCCCTTAAAACGTTTTTCAAAGAGATAATAACTGCTGATCTTCTTATTTTTGTATGGAAACACCTTCACAGCATATCTCTTGTTGTTGACTTTTGAGATAATAAGATAGACTGAGTACTTGGATTTATTGATTGTTCTAGTGACAATAAAGTCCTTAAGTGGAGAGATAGAGCAGTCTAATTGATCTTCCATTTAAATCAACTCAACTGAGCTTTGTATTATATAAAATCCAAAAACTAACGCAAAATTAAACAATTAAATACCGCAATGCCGACTAGTAACGTATTACAAAACCTAAAAGTTTACCCTCCCCATTACCTTCGAACTTTATTTCTTCGCTTTTAAGATATTTTCGTCAAATGTGTCATCTTATATTCAATATTGGAAAGCAAAGAAAGGAAATGGCTTCTTTATGTCTCAATACTAACAATATTACAATTTATCACGCATATAACCTCCAATGCTCTCGTAGCGATACCAAAGAATGAGAACTCTAAGCAAATTTTTTGGCGTATTCCAATTAGAAGAGAGCGAAAGCCTGTCAATCATTATTTACTGGCCAACGCCGTATTGACTAATTCCTTCATGTTTACTCTTAAGATAATGTCTAAAATTCTATCTAATTTTTTTTCCAATTAATTTCTTGTCAAATCAAGAGTCTCCAAATTTTATCTAAAAGGATGAATTGATTATATGATAAACCCATCCCATCCACTACTCTCACCATAGAAGTGACGTTATTATCGTTTTGTGGTCACTTATATTCATATTCAATATTGATTAATTTTTTGAATTGTGTTTGATTTATTAATTATCGATTTGAAAAAGCTCAAGGAACTTAGTTTAGCTAGTTCCAACCCAATTTTAGTTTCTTATACCCTTATTCAAACACTAGCAAGCTAATTGAAAAAGAGCCTGTTCGAGAAAAGTTTGTTAATCTTAAACCTCCCTTGGGTTTTATGAAGATAGATAGGCTATTGTTTGAGGAGAATCACCGAATAAATCATTGAATCTGAAGCTAAAATTGTTATGATTCATCCTACAAAATACATTCAAAACAGCTAAATTTAAAGTTATTAAAAGTTTCATAAATACTAAACAATAATTTCAATTAGTTTCCTCACAAAAACTCTCTAACATCCCAATGAGCCAGCATGACACCAATTTAACTCAAACAATGGTTTTCCTTAAGAAAATCCATAAATCGAATAACATTGTATATCTATGCCAATCCAAGTCTTCAAGCAATTATTACGCTCTTAAATCTTACTCCTTCAAAAACACCAGAATCGACCCAGCATATATAAATGAATCCCGCTTCATATGTCTATCGCACAATAACGTTATCTCAATTCTGGATAAAAAGCCTAAGAATCGAAGTGAAAATGACTCAGAAGCTTATTTTTCATATATCCTCATGGAACTCGCTCCATACGGTGATTTTGGAACTCTTTTGGCTCGTTCCAAGCTTCCAGATGATCCCAAATTAATGAGAACATACTTTCACCAATTCATAGATGGACTTGAATATCTTCACTCAAACGGCGTCGCACACTTAGACCTTAAGCTATCTAATCTTTTACTTGGAGAGCAATATATCCTCAAAATAGCCGACTTCGATTGTGCTAGAAAAGAAGAGGACGGGCCCGTGTTGTCTCGAGGAACAAAAAATTTCAGGGCACCTGAGCTTATCAAAGGAGAATGCTACGATAAGAAAGCATGTGATATATATTCAGCTGGAGTCATCCTATTTTGTTTTACTGTAGGGATGCTCCCTTATTATGAAGGCCGCTTGATAAATGGCCATGATCTTGAAGAATTGCTAAGAACAAATATTGATTCCTTTTGGAATCTGCATAGAGGATCTGAAATCTCTGATGATTTTAAGACCTTATTTGTATCTATGGTGAACCCTAACCCTAGCCAGAGACCCAAAATAGAAGATATAAAGAAAAACAAGTGGTTTCAAAGATCAATCTATACTGACAAAGAACTCTACTCTATCATGAAAAGAAATAATCAAATTCCTTGTTTGATAAAACGTACTTAAATGTTCTGTCTATAATCTTATCTTTTTTATGGAGTAACAATTCTATCTGTCTTTCTTTTCTGATTCTCCACAATTACTTCACTGTTCTAAACTACAATGATGCGAGTTGCTATGTGCTCACTCAATATATGTGATTTTATTGATTGGGATTCAATTTTTGTCGTTCTATTATTTTCTGGTGCATTTTGAATTACCTGTTTTTTATCGTTTCAAATCATTTTTTGAATCAATTTTAGAACGCTAAGTTTCACAAAAAAAAATATCCCTAGACATCCTTTAAAGTCTAATTTTTCCTAACAAAATACAATATAATAGAGGTGGAAGACCCTGATGTGCATCACTGGGTGGTAAACAGAACTGTTCAAGTCGAATTTATTAAAGTTATTTTGAGGCAAGCGATATTTCCTCAGATAAAAGCTACTAGTGTTCCATAATAATGTAGGTTCAAATAATAGTAATATACACTGGATAAGTTTAGTATTCATGTACAATTATTATTCATAACAACAATTAAATATGTTTGCTCTTATCAAGTCTAGAGCTATTAACTGAGTTATCTTCTCCCCTCATTAGCTCTTCTACTAAGATATTATTCTCCCAGACAGCTGCTACTTTATAAACACCTGGCTTGGTATAAGAGCCCTTTCCATGAATTGTACCGTTTTTGAAATCTCCAAAGAAAAAATCACCATTGGAATAAAATAATGTGCCAGATCCATGCCTCATACCATGATAAAACTCTCCTTCATATCTATCCCATGTTAAGTGGATGTGGTCAAGATTTGAAGCACAGGACTGATTTAATGCTTCTTGCCTTTCTAAGTTATAAAGAAGCCCTCTACCATGGAAATGATTATTTCGCCACTCCCCTTCATATAAGACTTTGCCATTCACATACATAGTTCCGAAACCATGCATCTCATCATCTTTCCAATTTCCTTTATACACGTAGCCGTTTTGAAATACATATGTCCCAGTACCATTTCTCATATTATTTCTCTTTTGACCCTCATAGCGAGTATTATCCTCATAGACTTCATCGACATAGTCATACCTTGTGAGATATTGGTCTGGATTGATAGGATCTTTTTCTGAACTTGAATGGACCGAGTCTCGCAATATTCTTTTTCTATTGCTATATTTTCGTTCAGACTCAACAATGCTTTGATAAAGCTCTGATCTGTTACTTTCTATCTCTTCTAGAAGCTCTCTAGTAGTTTTGTATTTATTATTAGTGGCGATCCTTTGAAAATCACCTAAACTTTCTTCGAAGAAATTCTCTATGCTGTCATCATCATCGTCATCATGCTGGATATTTTCTAATTATTTTAGAATGAATCAAAGGTCTTTTTACCTATCTGATCTTTTTTCAAAATTAAATCTATGTTTCTCTCAACTATCCACCTTCTAAATGCTCGCTGAATTTTTCGAGCGAATATATTGAATTGAATGAAAAGCAAATTCATGTCTAGACAATCATTAAATAGAGAAAAATAATATTACTTGACTCCTTGGACTTATTTGCTAATTTCAAGAATAACTCATCCGTTAAGTAATTTTCAAAATTCTTTTCAACGACATTGCTAGACGAAACCTTGAGTGGGTCATCAAAATTCTCGAAAGATTGATCTAGATTTGCAAGACTTTGATATTTCGATGTAACTTCTTTATAGCTTGCGATCTGGCTGAGATTAAATTGATTCTCCTCAGGAGCATATTCTGTAATAGAATTTTTATTAATCAAAGATAATCCTTGTAGTATCTTTTTGGTCACCTTACACCCTAGGTACCACTTAATTATTTCACGTATTTTTTTGTTGGCTAAATAATTATGCAACATCCTTCTAAGTGCTTCCTTCTGTGCAGGTTTAAGTCGATGAAGAGTTGCCTTATACTTTGACTCAGTTTCAGGGATAAGAAAAAATTACATAAAAAGGCCTAAATGCTTTTTGTATTATTTTGGCACTTCTGTTCGTAATAAATTCATTCTGCTTCGTCTGAAGAGCTTAACAAGTTATTCTAAATCAATGGAATGTACTCATGTTTGTGATTGATTTAATTGGCTCTTGGAGAGACTCATTAATCAAATTTTCACCTTGTTTTTTATCTATATCATTTACTCGTCTAGCTTTGTATTTTCTGTAGTGCCTTTGTATTAATCTAGCTCTTGTGTTGAAAAATATTCCCTGTGCTTTCAATAGAAGAGCTTAATTATTTAGGGAGAAAAAACTATTTTAATACCGTCATCTTTTATTTCCTGGCATAATTTTACCATTATCTCACACATTAAATATCCATAATTTTCCTTTATGACATCAGCAGAGCCTCTGTTAATTTCTTGTACAATCGACTTGTTGCGAGTATCTTCAGGAATTGATATTACAAAATTTCTTTATTACTTGTTTCAGTCGCTGCAGCACTAGGACACCCCTCACTAATTCTAATTATTCTTTTTTCAGGGGATTGCAAATCTACAACAACTTTATTTTTAGAGCTTTGAGGACTTGGGGTTAAGGAATCATTCTCTAGTGATCCTGAATCAAACTATTTTTGGTAGTTACTTTCTGGAGAGTTAAATTCGGATCTCGTTTGATTAAAGGCAGGATCATCCAGGACACTTATTGCAACAGAGTCTTCCATTTTGAAATCGTCTAGAGCAATCACAAAGTCAAAAATTGTATATTTACATTGATAAACTTCCTCAACTGGCTCAGGATCTTCAGGTTGAGCTTTGATTGGGCTTTCGAGTTTTGAAGGTTGTTCATGAATATTTTCTGTCTCTATTTGGACGTCAGAAACAACACTAGTTTTCTTCGAATGGGTTGCCACTTGAATTTTGTTGTTTTGTAGTACAGCATCAAGCATCTTATTCAGACGATGAAATGTCTCTTCAAATTGATGATCTAGTTTCTCAAGATCATCTCTCAGATGTTCAGGGTCTCGAATCATACTTTGGAAACTTAGCACTCAATAAAGTGATAATAAATTTATTTGACAAGAATTTCAGTTTTAGACTTATGAGTCTAATGAGTTGGAGTGTTTCTCCTACTTTATTTTATATGTTATTATCCTCCTCTTTATAAAATTGTTGATTGGAGAGTCGATATTGCCTACTTTATGAAACAAAAACAATCTAAATTGAAATGAAAATAGACTACTCCTTTGTGAAAGAGAATTTGATAGCAGAAATATCAATTTTACATTCGACAAAACAACATATACTATGACTAACTAACTAACTTGGATATAGTTTGGACTAATATGAATGATTTAAAACGACTATAGAACAAAATTGGTTTTCTTATGATGCAGAAATGATCATCTTATACCAGGGCTAGCTCATTATACTACATGATTGAAGGCTGTGTCTTCCATTGTGATCATAGTATGCTCCGTCTGATCACCTTCAGTATATTTGGCAGGTTGGTTGTGACCGGTTTCTAAGTCATCATCATCTTTACTTTCAACCTCTAACTCTATCCAGTCGAAATTCGTATTGGGAAGTCTCCATTTGATATTCTTTTTTTCGAAAGCTGATCCATGAGTTCTTAGGTACTCAAGTATTCTTTCACGAGTCCTCCTAAGGGCATCGTTCTTATATTTTAGACACTTGTTTCTCCCACATTTAGCATAAATGAGGCCTGATAAAACTATAACTACTCCAGAATACAGAAGCCATTGATTTTGTATCAAGAATTGACCATATATAATAAGGAAAATTCCAATCAATATTAGTGATACAGACAAGATTGCGGTTTTTATGAAACTTGAAGAGATTTCTTTAAGGTCAGCAAAACCGTTGAGCCTTTGGTACATCTTTTGAAAGAAATTCATAATTTCGTGCTTAGCGATTTTATTTTTAGTCATCTTAGCTCTGTAAAAGTTAGTATTATACTTAAAATCTTTGAAGTCATAAGCAAACGATTTTGTTGCTGTTTTTAGTGCCGAGATGGGGAGCTTCCATATTTAGAAAGTAAATAAATTACTAATTATCCAGGCAATCTGTTATTTCTGATTTAATCAAGACAAACAAGGCAAATTCGAAGAATTTTGAACCGATATCTTACCAATAGTTTGTCAATTCAACTGTTTCATTAGAATAACTTCTAACTTTCTGGTCCTAATTACAGAATGCTAATTTAACCTTGAAAAGCTGCCATTGAGAAAATCCTGCAGGAAGTTGTTTAGTCCTTAAAAATTTTAAGTCTTCAAAATTTAGAGTCAGATTTCTAAAATTGTTCTAAACCTAGCACCTAAAATAGGGTCATTTAGTACCAGATAAACCTCTCTCAGAGTAATCCGCTAATTCCACTAGCAAATGAGTCCCTATAAAAAGGATATATTTAAAGGATTTTATATACATATTCAGATATAATATAAATCTCTTAATGAGCATATCGAAGTTACTATGCATTTAGATTTCAATGTCCCACTTATAATGATTGTTAATGGGGATCCTGCAATAATCAGGACCACCTACACTAACCTGGTTCATAATTAGATCACCTGATATAGTGTTATTACGCAAATAGGTCATGGACAATGTGTAACTGACCCCCTTCGCATCAACAAAATTACGTTTGGTTCCGTCAACTGAAAGGTCAAAGTTTCCCCATGGCCATATTAAACTAGTGTTATTGCTCCATCCCATATTTTTGCAAGCACGATTATTACTAACATAAGCCCCATGAACAATCAATTGTGAGGAGTTAGTAGGATCAAAATCAATTGTAAATTCTCTTGATGGGACTATACAGCAACAATCCACAACTCCACAAATATATAAAGACATCCAGTCTCCAGCCCAAGAAGGGGGATGATTATTAATCTCGAATGTACAAGTTGAGGACCCTCCAACTTTAGATTGATCTAACTTGAAGTAAGCATGATATGTCTCATTAGCAAGTTGAGAGGAATTAGCAGTAAAGATTACTCCCTTACTACCATAATATTGATATGTTTTATTATCTAATGCTAAGCTTCCGGGAGCTAAAGGAAAGGAAACTGGATTCTGGGAATTCCACCCAAGATTTTGGCAAATTGAATTGTTCGACCAAGTCCCTGAAATAAGGAATTGAGACGAGTTTGTGGGATCTGCACTTAAACTAATTATTGTATTTTGTGCTGGGCAACAGCAAGTACTAGGATTACATGAGTTAAGGACAAGCCAGTGATTTTCCCATTTAGGGGGTGAGTTATTGATTCTTAAGAAGCAAGTATTAGATCCACCTGCACTACTTTGATTCATATAAATATCGCTCATAAGAGTCTGATTACGATAATAAACTGATGCCAGAGTGAACGTGAGCCCTTTAGCTCCTGTGTAGTTGACAGGAGAATAATTATTGTATTGATAAGCACTAGACCAAGGGAATATTGCAGGTTTAGAGTTACTCCATCCTAAGTTAGAACAGACATTATTCTTATCTTGCCAGTTAGCTGTAACCAATACTTGTGAGCTATTGGTCGGATCAGAGGCTATAGTTATTCTATTTGACGAAGGACAACAACACTTACTAGGGTCACAGTTCTGTAATACATACCAATCTCCATCCCAGGTTGGAGTATTGAGTACAATAAAAGGACAATATGAGCTGCCAGCGACACTTTGTTGATTTGTAGATATATTGGCAATTAGATATTCTTCCACTTCTGTTACTGAAACAGTGAAAGCAACTCCACGATTACCAATGTACTTCTTATCTGTTTGAAAAGCTGAAATATCATTAGCATTCCAAGGAAATGGGACAAGTTTATTATTCCAGCCAAGTGCAGTACAGAAAAGTGATGGTGCCCAAGTTGCGTTTACTAAGATCTGGGATTTATTATTAGGGTCTTGAGACATGTGCATTACAATTCCATTTTGGGGACAGCAACATGATTTTGGGTTACAGGGAGAATTGTTGACTGTCCATTTACCTTCCCAGTTAGATGCTAGTGCTCCGATTAATATAATAGAGAGAAACCAAAATTTCATAATAAGATTTTATAAAATAAATCAATTATACTTTATTTTATTTTTGAATAATCTTTCCCTATGTAACGTGATTCAAACTCAGAATAGTATATTAGCAATAAAATTTTATTGCCGGGGATATTAGCCGATAGTACTTAGGATTATATCCCAAATAAAATTTTATTAGTATTCAAATATATTAATCAAATAAACCCTTCAAAAACATGGATCTTCTGCTAGTTTTTATCCTAATAGGATCATTCTTTAATTTAGTTACATCGAATTGGGAAGGTTCATGGACAGTTGCAACTCCCTGCTTTGGAAATTGTTGTTGTCCAAACACAAATAGTATTATACACTTCAAATCAAACCCAACAAATAGCTCGGAAGTCCTTGTTGTTGGAGCTTTTGATGCTGGGATTAGTCGAGAATGTGCAATGTTAATGTGGCTCGCTGGTATTGAAATACCATGGCCTTTCTCTGTGAATAATTTTACTGCAGTTCCTAAGCAGCTTACAGATGAGGATGGTATAGTTTATAACATCTCAGGTCAAAAGTTTGCTAATGGAACTGCAGTTGGGTATATAAGAATGGACCAAACAGCAATTGATGGAGACCAAAGCTGCGGATTTGCCCTTACTAACATTGTCTCAGGATGGAATGGCCCCTGGCAAGTTAATATTCCTTGTGAAAATACTCTTTATTGTTGCTGTCCTGCTAATAAATCAATTGTTTCTATTACAGCTGATCCCAAAAACAGCTCTCAAATAATTGTTTCAGGCAAATTTGAAACCAGTGATGTCTGTAAAAATCTTGGGTGGAGTTCAGGTAAAGCAAGCTGGCCTTGGGGAAATAATGCTTTTGATCCCGATGATCAAGATGATCTTGAAGTTATGGACAAAGCAGGTATAAGATACACTGTTACTGTGACCGAAACTCTGGAGCTTAATTATGAAGCATTTATAGAAATGGATCAATTCACTGCTGGAGGAGCTGCTAAATGTAGACTTGGGCTAGCAAGACAATCTATTCATATGAAATCACTAGATATATGATTTACTAATAGCATACCAATTCGCTGTTTACAAAGTATGTTACATGTTTGCTAGTTTTCATCAGTAAGAGACTATCGTTAAAGAAAGAGCCTGACAAATTCTCAGAAAGAATCTTAAATTAGACTATCCTAGTCATACAGGTATTTCAAAGATTTCTGTACAACAAAATAATTCAAATAAATTTTATCATTATCCAAGATGCAAAAGTTTGCTTTGGCAATCATTGTCTTGTTATTCGCCAGTACCATTAGTGCAGAAAAGCATAACTGTATGGGAATTCTTGTTGACAACGAGGCTGTCTTTAATTTCCTTCCGTTTTCTCAAGTAGGAGCCTTTAATGCCATGGACCAACACAATCCGGCTTATATCCTCTCATTTTCATTATGCACACCTCAAGTTCTTGGATGTAATAGCTTAGTCTATGGAAATCTTCTCTTTGGTTCTGATCCTGATTATTGTGATGATGTTGCGCTTGCTCCTCCCACTTATTCTCTCATAGATAAATCAAAGCCTTCACGTGGAGTTAATATTCACTACCCAACAGTCGAAGGACAGACTTCACACCTAAAATCCCACTTGAATATTGAACTAATTTGCAATCCCTTGATTCCTCCAAGCCAAGCTAAGTTTAATTTGACTATTCGGGAAGAAAAAAATGAAAGGTATCTATCAGCGATAGGTGAAGTTTCTACTGCATGCCCTTATGCTACCATGAGTGAGCTTTCCACATTTTTATTGGAAAATCAGTTGATATTTGTTTTGGTCTTCCTTGCATTGGGAATATTTGTTTGCTTCTATGGGTTGAGAATGTTTAATATTACAACCTTCCTGATCACCACAACAGTTGGTACTTTCCTTGTTGCATTTTTCTTCTACAAGTTCGTGGATTTGAATACTTCAGAATGGATTTTGTGGTTCATCTTTATTGTTTGCATCGGAGTTGGAGCTTTTATGGGAATCTTAGCAGTCAGGTATAAAGTTGTGGGATTTTTCGGTTTAGGATTTGGCTTGGGAGCTATATTTGCCCTTTTCCTATACCAATATGTGATTGCACTATTTTTGGATACAACTAGTGACGCTTTGGTTTATGCCTTCGCTATTGTATTTGGAGTCACTGGGGGTGTCCTATCCTTGAGAGTTTGGAAAGGAATGGCAATCATATCCACATCTATTATTGGAGCATACCTTGCTGTTAGAGCTGTTAGTGTGTACATTGGAGGGTTCCCAAGTGAACTCAATTTGGCTAATGGAACAGCAGAATTCACTGGTTGGTCTTACTTATACCTCTTAGTTGTTGTTGTGATGTCTGCATTGGGAATAAGATACCAATTCAAAACAAGAAAGGGAGATGCAGCAGAAGACAAATTGCTTGGAGAAGACATTAAAAATAGAAGTGTTTATAGTGAGATTTTACTTGACAATGTCTAGAGGATGCATATTGTCTTAACCTATCTTCTTATTTTATAGTGTGTTCACACAGGTGAAGAAGAAGCTAATTATTTCCATGAACCATTTCTTTCCTTAACTCTTATGTTCTATGAGTGTATATGTGATAGATGCATAAAATGTAAACTACTAGTTGCCTCTTAGCCCTGAAAATATAATGATATCTTGCAACCGAAACTCATCAGGTAACAGAAAAATCTTCGAAGGAATCAGATGAATTAGGACTAATAATAGGTTGAAAGTTTAGGAAAAACAACCTTTCCTAAAGATACAGTGAATAGGTCCATACAGCGGATGAAAAATATAGAATT
>Ga0065720_1002909_pt1 | contig 37109 bp, 35 predicted proteins | sample Thericmetagenome_FD_59107 | JGI IMG/M metagenome (GOLD analysis project Ga0065720, IMG submission 59107) | Thermophilic microbial communities from the Joint Bioenergy Institute, California, USA of rice/straw/compost enrichment - eDNA_2 v2... | ecosystem: Engineered > Solid waste > Grass >... | reverse complement strand
CGGGGGGTCGAGCCGTCCCACTCAGCGATCACGGGGGGTGCGACCGCCGAGAGCTTCCACAGAGCGGGGCCGTACCGAGAACTTCTCGGATCCGGCCCGTCCGTCGCACAAAGCATGCCCGACCGATCCCCCAAGGTCGAGCTATGTGCCCAGCAACACGCCGATGATTTTGCGTCGCGGCCCCGACAGTTGATCTCCCCACGAACCCGACCCCACCGCCGCCAACCTCGGCGCGCCGCCGCCGACCCGCTGAGCGCCCGGCACCGACCGAGCCGGGCCCGCGATGAGCCGTGGACAGGCGGCGGACGGGTGCGTGGGCGCCGAACGGGCGCGTGGGCGCCGAACGGGCGCGTGGGAGTGGACCGTGCGGGAGCGCCGAACGGCGCGAGGCGGCGGTCAGGGCGCGCAGGGGCGGCGGTCAGGGCGCGCAGGGCGGCACCCGTCGCACATTGACGACAGCGCCCGACACACCGACAGGGCTAGACTTGCCGGCCGTGGTCCGCAGTGCCGCGTTCTTCGACCTCGATAAGACGATCATCGCCAAGTCGAGCGCCCTCGCCTTCGGCCGTCCGTTCTACAAGGACGGCCTGATCTCCCGCCGTGAGATGGTCAAGGCGGCGTACGCCCAGCTCGTGTACCGGATCGGCGGCGCTGACGAGCAGCAGATGGCCCGCATCCGCGACCACCTGGCCAACCTCTGCCGCGGATGGCGGGTCGACCAGGTGCAGCAGATCGTCAACGAGACGCTGCACGAGCTCATCTCCCCGTACATCTACGCCGAGGCGGCCGCCCTCATCGAGGAGCACCGGACGGCGGGCCGGGACGTCGTGGTCGTCTCCAGCTCCGGCGAGGAGATGGTGCGCCCGATCGCCGAGCAGTTGGGCATCACCGACGTGATCGCTACTCGGATGGTGGTCAAGGACGGCCGCTACACGGGCGAGGTCGCCTACTACGCGGCCGGCCCCACCAAGGCCGAGGCGGCGCGGGAGCTGGCCGCCCAGCGCGGGTACGACCTAAGCGAGTGCTACGCCTACTCCGACTCCGTCTCGGACATCCCGCTGCTGGAGACGGTGGGTCACCCCACCGTGGTCAACCCCGACCGGGCGCTGCGCCGCATCGCGGCCGAGCGGGGCTGGCCGGTGCTCGAGTTCCGCCACCCCATCCCGCTGTCCCGCCGGCTGCGGGAACGTCCGGCCGTACCGGTCGCCGCGGCCGCCATCGGGCTGGGCCTGGCGTTCGCACTCGGCCTGGCCATCTACGGCCGCCACCGCCGCGCCCGTACGGCGCGCGCAGCCGTGACCGCCTGACCCTTTTGTCAGCACGATCGCCATCCGTACGGGTTTGCCGTCATTACGAACCATCTGGTCGAACCGCCGGCCGCCCTTGGACCCCCTACGGTCGGGCCTCGTCCCTCGGACGGCGTACTCGTACGCCTACAGCCGCGACTTTCGCCAAACCGCCCCCGCGGACGGCCGGCTGGGCGTAGAAAAGACATAGCGGATACCTGCCAAGGTGAACCCGAAGTCAGAAATACCAGAAATGGTATTGATGACAACGGGAAAACCCAGCAGGTATCCGCTCCTTTGCGTTTGTTCCTGGTGCCGCGCCCGACCATGGCCCAGTCCCCCGCCCTAGCCGGGTGGTCCAGCGACGGGTTAGTGGTACGGCTACCACCGGCTCGGGCTGTGGTCGGAGCCCGGTGCTGTCGGCCGCATCGCCCGCAGAACCTCAGTGCAGGGGCTCGGCCGGACGTCGGGGGTACGGGGCGCAGCCGCCGGAGCCGCCGGAGGCGTCGTGTCAGGAAGGAGTCCTTCCTGACACTCACTCCTGACACTCGGACGGGTGGTGGCGACCCTCGCGGGGAACAGCGGCCGGGAGTTTTGCCGAATCGGCCCCGCCGACGGCCGGGGGCAGGTAGAAAAGACGTAGCGGATACCTGCCAAGGTGAACCCGAAGTCAGAAATACCAGAAATGGTATTGATGACAACGGGAAAACCCAGCAGGTATCCGCTCTCTTGTGCCCGGCCAGGCGCCCCGAGCCCGACACCGATGCCCAAAGGTGACTTTCAGGGCATCTCGAGGAGACGACGGTGCCCAGAAAGTCACTTTCTGGGCATCCGAGACGACGGGCACCTGGGAGGGCATCCGCCAGGCGAAGAGCGGGCACCCCGGAACGGCGGGCACCCCGGAGAGCGGGCACCCCGGAACGGCGGGCACCCGGAAGGCGGGCACCCCGGAGGGCGGACATCGGGGAGGTCGGGCGCGGAAGTGCCGACTCGCCCGGGCGTCAGCCGTGCACGAACGCCCGGTCGATCTGCAGGTTCACCTCGCAGGTCGGGTCCCCGTCCGACTGGTCCACGGTGACCGTGGCGACCACGATCCGGGCGGCGCCGTGGATGGGCAGCCGCGCCGGCTCACCCGACCGGACCACGACGCTGTCGGTGGGCCGCCCGTCCAGTACGGACGTCACCACCAGCCGAGCCGGGTCGACGCAGTCGCCCGTGGCCGCGACGTTGGTGATCACGGGAACCACCGTGAGGTACCTCCGCTTGGTCGACTCCTCGGGAAGGAGGATCGTCGCCATCGCCCCGTGACCCATTCGCTCGTTGTCGGTGAGCTGGATGGTGCCGGTGATCGTGATCGCTGATGTCGTGACGTACCGCCAGATCGTGCCGCCCAAACCGGCCAGCAGCACCGCCAGCGCGATGATGAAGATGGTCCGGCGACGCTTCTGTGCCGGGCTGAGCGCCGGCCGAACCGCCACGGCCGATCCGTCGTCGGACGCGCTGCTCGGGCGCAGCATGATCGCGACGATGACCCCGATGCCGGAGACGACCATGCCGAGAATGTCGGCGGCCGTCCCGGCCTCCTCCGGTTCCAGGCGCCACAGGTACAACCCGACGCCGGCGAGAGCGACGACAGCCAGCAGCAGGACGAACCGCTCGGTCCGGCGCGTCGGCGAGGGCTTGACCGTCATGAGCACCTGTCCAGAAGGTTCGGGTCGGGGCGATAGCGACCAGGCTGTTCAACGTTGGGCAGATGCAACTGGAAGGAACTGTCCCATCTACCACTCACAATGAACCTGCGGATGGCCGCGGTGAGTGTCTCACACCACTCCGTCTGCCCATAGGGGATGCCGATGCCGTATCGCTCCTGATGCCCGAAGACCAGGTCCGGGACCACCGCGAGCCGGGAGTCGTGCTGAGCCATGCCGTAGAGAATCAGCTGATCGGTGGATATCGCATCGACGCGGCCCGCGAGCAGCTCGTCCATGCACTCGCGGAAGCCGGTCAGCGCCACCGTCGTGATCTGGACCGACTCGGCCGCTTCCAGCTGGGACAGCGAGGTGGTCCCGCTGGCGGTGCACACGGACAACCCGTTGAGGTCGCTGATCCGCGTCACCCGGGTGTCGCCCGCCCGTACGAGGACGCCCTGCCGGTTGAGGACATACGGCGCGGCGAAGGAGACGCGGGTGGCCCGCTCGTCCGTCTTGGAGAAAGTGGCGATCACCAGGTCGGCCCGACCGCTGATCAGGAAGTCCTCCCGCTGGGAACTCGCGACGTTCACAAACGTCGCGGTGAAGCAGAGCTCGTTCGCCAGCCAGTTGGCGAGGTCGTAATCGAAGCCGCTACGGGTGTAGTTCTCCTCATAACCCCAGCCGGGCTGATCGGACTTGACCCCGATGTTGATGACGCTCTTGCCGAGGGCGGACGTGCAGCCCTCGGGTGGCGGCTCGCTCGACGTGCACGCAGGAAGTGACAGGACGCCAACGGCGCACAGCATGGCGGCGACCCGTTTGGCGGTCAGGGTGGCGACCATGTAACTCAACGTATCAGCGTGATACGAATCTCACTCATGCCCAAATAGGGCAATGGGACCGAATCAACGAATCACGGCGCCCGCGATTGAGCACAGTCGCGTAACAGCCTTCTCACCGCAGCGATCGGACACGACCGGGAAACAACCCCCTCACCACCATGGCCATGCGCCGACCGACGCCGAGCCGATCATCGACAGACACCTAGACCTATATCTGCCGATCCGACGCTGGCCCGCGGAAGGTCCGTGCCGTGGTGAGACCCGTCTCGCGGATGTCCCCCACGCGGGCCCGGGGGGACATCCTCGCGCGCTCAGTACCGCGCGCTCCGCAGGCCGTCCGCGTCCTCCTTCATCCACCGGATGATCTCCCCGGTGACGAGGTCCGGCGCCTCGCGGTGCGGGAAGTGCCCGACGTCCGGCAGCAGACGCCACTCGTAGGCCGCGATGACGTACCGACCCGAGCCGAGGGCCGTCTCGGGCAGCACGAGCGGGTCGAGCGCGCCGTGCAGGTGCAGGGTGGGGGAGACGATCGGCTCCCGTACGTGGGCGCGGAACCGCCGCCCGTGCAGGCGCAGCAGGCTCCGCATGGCCCACCGGAACGACTCCATCGCGCAGAAGGCGGCCTGCGGAATCTGCATCGCCGTGCGGCAGGCCCGCTCGTACTCGGCGAAGTCCGCGGTCCGCGTCCAGGCCGGGCCGGACCAGCGGCGCAGGTACTCGCCCACCAGCGCGGCGTCGTGCCGGGTCAGCCGATGCTCGAACCGGGGGATCTGGAAGGCGAGCATCGGGGCCAGGGCGGCGTACTGCTCCCGCCCGCCCGTGAACAGGGTGGCGTGCAGCCGGGCCGGGTGGGCCGCCGCCATCACGACCAGCCGTTCCACGCTCCGGGGGTGCAGAGCCGCCGTCGTCCAGCCGATCTCCCCGCCGTACCCGGTGCCCACGATCGAGGCGGTCTTCTCACCCAGGGCCCGGATCAGCCCCACGATGTCGGCCGCAGCCGTGAACCCGTCGTAGCCACGCGGGGGCTTGTCGCTGGCGCCGTAGCCGCGCAGATCCACCGCAACCGCACGGAACCCGGCCTCGGCGAGCGCCGGCAACTGGTGCTGCCAGGCGGCCCAGTGCTCGGGGAACCCGTGCAACAACAGCACCAAGGGGCCACGGCCGGCCTCCGCGATGTGCAGCCGTGTGCCGTTGCCGCTGACATACCGGTGGGTCCACGGCCCCTCGGTCAGCACACACGACTCGTCAACGACTCGCACGGCGCCAGCATACGGCGGACATGACCGTACGGCCGCGAGCCGACGAGGCCGCGACCGTACGGTCCCTGCTGCTGCTCAAGCCCGGTGCCCGGGCCGCCCGCCTCAGTCCTCCCGGGTCGGATTCGCGCGCAGATTCGCCGCGATGAGATCCATAACCGACGAGTCCTGCAGCGTCGTGACGTCGCCGAGGGCGCGGTTTTCGGCGACGTCCCGCAGCAGCCGGCGCATGATTTTGCCCGACCGGGTCTTGGGCAGCTCGGGCACGAGCAGGATCTGGCGGGGCTTGGCGATCGGGCCGAGCGTGCGGGCCACGTGGTCGCGCAGCTCGCGGGCGAGCGCGTCACCCTCCTCCTGCGTGTTCGGCACCGCGTCGGCCCGCAGGATGACGAAGGCCACGATCGCCTGGGTCGTGGTCGGGTCGGTGGCACCCACCACAGCCGCCTCGGCGACCTTCGGGTGCGCGACGAGGGCCGACTCCACCTCGGTGGTGGAGATGTTGTGCCCGGAGACGAGCATGACGTCGTCGACCCGGCCCAGCAGCCACAGGTCGCCGTCCTCGTCCCGCTTGGCGCCGTCGCCCGGGAAGTACAGCCCCGGGAACCGCGACCAGTAGGTGTCGATGTATCGCTGATCGTCGCCCCAGACCGTGCGGAGCATGCTCGGCCAGGGCTCGCGAACCACCAGGAACCCGCCACCGCCCTTGGGCACCGGGTTGCCCGTGTCGTCCACCACGTCGGCGACGATGCCGGGCAGCGGCTGCATCGCCGAGCCGGGCTTGGCGTGGGTGACGCCGGGCAGCGGCGAGATCATGATCGCGCCGGTCTCGGTCTGCCACCAGGTGTCGACCACCGGGCACCGGCCACCGCCGATGTGCTCGCGGTACCACATCCACGCCTCGGGGTTGATCGGCTCACCGACCGAGCCGATGATCCGCAGCGAGGACAGGTCGAACTTCGCCGGTATGTCGTCGCCCCACTTGGCGAACGTCCGGATGGCGGTCGGGGCCGTGTAGAGGATCGTGACCTTGTACTTCTGCACGATCTCCCAGAACCGACCCCGGTGCGGGGTGTCCGGGGTGCCCTCGTACATCACCTGGGTGGCGGCGTTGGCGAGCGGGCCGTAGACGATGTAGCTGTGCCCGGTCACCCAGCCGATGTCGGCGGTGCACCAGTAGATGTCCTTGTCCGGCTTGAGGTCGAAGACCGCGTGATGGGTCCAGGCGCACTGGGTCAGGTAGCCGCCGGTGGTGTGCAGGATGCCCTTGGGCTTCGCCGTGGTGCCCGACGTGTACAAGATGAACAGCGGGTGCTCGGCCTCGAACGGCTCGGCGGTGTGCTCCGGGCTGGCCGTCTGGACGGTCTCGTGCCACCACAGGTCACGCCCCGGCGTCCCAGGGGATCTCCTCCCCGGTGCGGCGCACCACGATGACGTTGCGCACCGTGGGGCACCGCGTCAGNGCCTCGTCCACGGTNGGCTTGAGCGCGGTGGCCTTGCCCCGCCGGAAGCCACCGTCGGCCGTGATGACCAGGGTCGCGTCCTGGTCGAGGATGCGCCCGGCCAGCGCGTCGGCCGAGAACCCACCGAAGACCACCGAGTGGGTGGCCCCGATGCGCGCGCAGGCGAGCATGGCCACCACCGCCTCCGGGATCATCGGCAGGTAGATCGTGACCCGGTCCCGGGGCTTGACCCCCAGCGCGAGCAGCGCGTTCGCGGCCTGGCACACGGACCGGTGCAGCTCGGCGTAGGTGATGGTGCGCGTGTCGCCGGGCTCGCCCTCCCAGTAGATGGCCACCCGGTCGCCCAGGCCGGCCTCGATGTGGCGGTCCAAGCAGTTGTACGACGCGTTGAGCATGCCGTCGGCGAACCACTTGGCGAACGGCGGGTTCGACCAGTCCAGGATCTGGGTGAACGGCTTGTGCCAGTGCAGCCGCTTCGCNTGCTCGGCCCAGAAGGCGAGCCGGTCGGCGNTCGCCGCNGCGTAGGCGNTACTCGGTGACGTTGGCGTCCGCNGCCAGATCCGCCGGAGGGGCGAACCGGCGGGACTCGTGCAGCAGGTTGGCCAAAGTCTCGCTCACGACGACACACTCCTTGCTCGGCCGGACGGGGGACGGTAACTGCGGCTCAGGCTAGCCTGGCGCCCTCGAGCGGTCGATATGTGACGCCGCTTGCATGCGGTCGCCGGTCGTGCCGAGTCGACCAACGGCTACCGTCCTGGGTATGTCGCCGCTGACACCGCTGCTCTCGCTCCGGGACGTCCCTGATCTGCTCGCGGCGGCCCGCGCGGCAGCGGACGAGGCGCTGCGCCACCCCGCGCTGCGCCGGAAAGCCGGGCCGCTGGCCGCCGAGATCGGGCTGCGCGCCGCCGTGGCATCGGCCGCTCTGGAGGGCCGGCCGTACGAGGTGGACGAGGTCCGCTTCGGAACCGTCACCGATCCGGTGGTCCAGGGGGTGCTGCGGGTCACCACCGCCCTGCCCACCCTGGTCGACCGCTGGCCGAAGGCGCCCCGCCAGGTCCTGGCCCGGCTGCACCTGCTCGCCGCGCGGGACCTCGTCGGCGAGGACCTGCTCGGCCGGCCGCAGGACAAGGTCGACCGCCTGGACCTGCTCTGCCACGTGATCACCCACCCGGCCGGCGAACCCGCCCTACTCCGGGCAGCCGTGGTCCACGGCGAACTGCTGGCCGCCCGACCGTTCGCGGGGGCCAACGACGTGGTGGCCCGGGCTGCGGCTCGCCTCACGCTCATGGCCGAGGGCTTCGACCCGCGCGGGCTCATCGCGCCGGAGCTCGGCCACGTGGCCCGAGAGCCCGAGTACATCGGAGCCGCCCTGGCGTTTCGCACCGGCACGCCCGATGGACTACGGGCCTGGCTGCGTCACTGCGCGACCGCTGTCGAGATCGCCGCCGCCGAGCTGCGCTCCCTCGCCGACGCGCCCCTTTCTCGTTGATCTAGGGCTCAGGGTGGTTAGTTGATCTTCAAACACCACTCTACGCCCTAGATCAACACGCGAGGGGGCGGCATGAGGGGGCGGCACGAGGGGCGGCATGAGGGGGCGGCTAGATGCGGATCTCGGTGAGGTCCTCGACCTCGGTGAGCGGGGCCCAGCCCTGGTAGACGCCGTAGTCGAACTCCTCCAGACCCAGCGCCTGGGCGACCGGGGCCTTGCCACCGGTGTACTCCACCCGCAGCCACCCGTCGGCCTCGCCCAGGACGATGAAGGGCTCACCCTGCCACTTGCAGATGGTGCGGACGTAGCAGAAGTTCGCCACCTGGTCGGCCGGCAGCACCCGTACGTACCGGCCGGGGCGGACCTCCTCGAAGCCCTCGGCCGGGTCCGACCGGTAGAGCCGGATGTTGGCGCCGTCGGGGCTGCACTCGTACTCGTCGCCGCGCCAGTCGGCGTAGTACCCGTCCCGGATCTGCGGCACCGGGCCGGTCGACCGCGGTCCCGTCATGGCGTCCTCACCCATCGACCCTTGTCGGCATCGAAGCTGGCCACCAGCTCCTCGGTCCCCTCCCGCGTCAGTCGCCACATCTGGGCTCCGTGGGGGAGGCGAACACTGTCCACTTTGAACTCAGCCACCACATCGGTGTCGCCCGGTGCGAACCCGTTGCCACGGAACGGGGGTCGCTCGATCACCCACCCCTGCATGGCCCGCATGGCCGCCTCGTTCTGGCCGCCGTACGGCAACCGGTACAGGTCGGGCCGGTGCGCCACCCAGCGCAGCACGTGCACCTCGGTGTCGTCCTCACTGAACGGTGAGCCCGGGTAGACCAGCCCGAGCGCCCGATAGAGCGCCTGCGGGGTCTTGAGGTGGGCGACCTCGCTCGCCCGGTTCACAAAGCCGGATACCCGGTCGTACCCGCGCTCCAGGTAGTACGACAACTGGGTTGGCGGCACGGCCCGCTGCATGAGCACGGCGTTCTCGGCGCCCACCGTCGGGGCACCGGCGACGCCCGCACGCGCCGTCGTCTCGGGCTTGCGCGGCGCCGCGTCGTTGGGGGAGTCGTGACGCAGGCCGACCTCGGCCGCCCAGGAGGCGAGCGCCACGACCTGCGAGCCGGGCAGGGTCGTGCCCACGGGCGTGCCCGGGTTGATGGCGAACTGGACCCGCGGGCTGGGCCACGCCTCGATGAGCTCGACGAAGCTCACGCTCATCGTGCTCATGTCGGAGCCGAACCGGTCCCGACCGTAGTCGTCCAGACGCTCCTCCGAGGTAAATACCGAGATACGTCGCTCGCCGTCGACTTCCTCGATCTGCCACGGGAAGTACTTGTCCCGCGGGCGGGAGTTGGGCGGCAGCGAGATGGGCACCGGCAGGACCACCCGAGCCAGCAGCAGCGTGGACAGGAACGCGTCGGTGTTGTTGGACTCGACGGCCGACAGCAGCCTCAGCTCGGTCTCGTTCGCCGGCACGAACCCCACCGTCTCGGAGGGTTCGACGATCTCCGCGTCCTCGATCATGCCGCGGCGCGGGGTCCACGACGACGGCTTGGTCGCCGCCGGAGCGGGCGGCGGCTCGGCCCGCACCGACGGCCCGTCGGTGCTGACGGTCGCCTCGTACGTCGGGGTGGCCTCGTACGTCGGCGTGGCCTCATAGGTCGACGTCGGCTCGTAGGTCGGCGACGCGTACCCCTGGGCTGCCGACGCCTGGTGCTCGCGCAGCCGGGCCCCCAGGTCCCGCCCGCTCATGCGGGTCGTCGCCTCGGACCCGTAGTCGGCGCCGGCGGTCGCATCGTTCCCGCCAGCCGACTCGGGCCCGACCTCAATGATTTCGGCCTCGACCGTCTCCACGGGCGGCGGGCCGACGCTGGCGGTCACCCGGGTCGGCGGCTCGGGCTCGGTCGGGTACGACGGCTCGGTCGGGTACGACGGCTCGGTTGGATACGAGGACGCCCCGGACGCGTCGCGGCCGTCACTCGGTCCGTACGACGGCGGTGCCTGATACCGGTCCTGGTACCCGTCGGACCACCCGTACCCGTCGGCCGGCCCGTAGGCGTGACGCCCCTCGTACGTCGAGCCGGGCGCGTAGGTCTGCTGCTGATACGTATCCGCCTGCTGGTAGGTACCGGCCTGCTGGTACGCCTCGGCCTGCTGCTGGTACGCCTCCGACCAGCCGTAGACGTCGTGTTGGTCGGCTCGGCGGTACCCCGCGGCGGCCCCGTAGCCCGGCTCACCCGGCCAGCCGTAGGCCGCCCGATGGGAGGGCCCGTAGAGCGGCCGCTCGATCGGGGCGAGCGCGGTCGACGGCGACGAGGCGGTCGGCGGAGCTGGTGGCGGCGGCGCGGCCGGCGGAGGCGGCGGTGGGGGTGGCGGCGCGACCCGCTGGTGAGGCGCTGCGGCCCGGGTCCGCTCGGCGGCGCGGATGCGACCGCTGATGGCCGCCGCGAGGTCGCTCTGGGCCATCCGGGCGCGCGCCCCGGTACGGCCGGGAAGCCGGACCTCGCCGCGGACGAGTTGAGAGATGAACCACGACGGGAGGTACGCCTCGATCGGCAGCCCCGGGTTGACGGCCAGCCACCACTCGTGGTTGGGCCACTCGTGGGCGAGCGTCGAGAACGGCACCGCCCGGTACGAGCCGTACGGCTCGTTCAGGCACAGGCGCATCGCCGCCGGCGAGGTGAACGCCAGCACGTGCGTACGGTTCCCCGTGGTCCAGGTGCCCCAGCCCATGGGGGCCCGGCCGGCCAGAGCCTCGGCGGACACGGGCAGCAGCAGCTCAGACCGGGCCAGGATGCGGAAGTAGCCATCCTGGTCCGCCGCGGCGAGAGCGTCGCGCATCGCCGCCTCTGCGTCGGTGGCCGGGTCCCACTGAAGCATCGGCCACCTCCTCATGCCCCTCTGGTGAGCTGCCCATGCCGGACCATACGAACCACCTCGGCGAGTGTGTGTCACGCACACTCACGCCTTGGACGGCGGGCCGCGTCGGATCGCCTGGCGGGCACCCCCGAGACGGCCCGACTGACCGTGCACCACCGTCGGCGCGGCATCGCACCCCTGCCCAGCACAACCTACAAGGGGTGGTCGGTCCGCCACCACACGCCCACGGTCAACCCTGGATGGGGCGGATGACCGACCTCGGCGTCGGCGCAGGGGACACCCGTCGCCGTCCGCATCCGTCTAGCATCGCATCGATGCCCGCAGTAAGGCCCCTCGCGCAGCGGTGGATCACGTCACTGGTCGCCCTGGCGCTCCCGCTGGTCACCACCCTCGTGGCCCTCACCGGCCGGCCCGCCCACGCCGCCACCGGCGCCGCCCTCGTCTGCTCGCCCGCCCTGGCCCCGGGCCAGCCGGCGCCCGACGAGCCGTGGCCGCAGTCCCGGTACGACCTGGCGACCGTGCACCGCCTCAGCCAGGGGGCCGGGGTCACCGTGGCGGTGCTCGACAGCGGCGTCGACCCGAACCACCCGCAGCTCGCCGGGGCCGTCCGCGGCGGGGGCGACCTGCTGGACGGGTCGACGGACGGTCGGGAGGACTGCGTGGGCCACGGCACCGCGGTGGCCAGCATCATCGCGGCCCGACCCGTCCCCGGAATCGCCTTCCGGGGGGTCGCGCCCCAGGCCACGGTTCTCTCCATCCGGGTGGGCGACCGCCGGGTGACCGAGGACGGGTACGTGGGCACCGGCGACGTGTCCGCGCTCGTGGCGGGTATCCAGGCGGCCGTGGCGGCTCGGCCCCGACCGGCCGTGCTCAACCTCTCGATATCGACCACCACCGACAGCCCCGCGCTCCGCAACGCCATCCAGGCCGCCCTCGACGCCGACATCGTGGTGGTCGCGGCGGTCGGCAACCTGGCCGAACGCGGCAACCCGACGCCGTACCCGGCCGCCTACGACGGCGTCGTGGGCGTCGGGGCGATCGGGAGCGCCGGGCTCCGCTACGGGCCGTCGCAGATAGGTCGGTACGTCGACCTCGTGGCCCCGGGCGAGCAGGTCCTGGCGGCGAGCCCGCTGGCCGGCCACGTCGCGGTCTCGGGCACGAGCTTCGCCGTCCCGTTCGTGGCCGGTACGGCCGCGCTGATCCGGGCGCGGTGGCCCCACCTGGACCGCACCGAGGTGGTCCGCCGGCTGCTCGCCACGGCTGACCCGCCCGCAGGCGGGCAACCCTCGCTCGAGTACGGCTACGGCGTGGTCAACCCGCTGCGGGCGCTGACCGAGGTCGTGCCGCCGGCGGCCCCGGCCGGCCCGGCCCCAACGGTGGAGCCCGTGCTCGACGCCGCCGGTCTCGCCGCGGACCCGGCGACCGGGCCGTCCGGACGGGTGCTCGCCGTCGCCGCGGCCCTGCTGCTGGCGGCCGTCGCGGTCGCGGCTCTGGCCATGGTCACCCCGGCCGGACGGCGGCGGGGCTGGCGTCCGGGCCGCCTCGACCCCACGCCTCCGCCGTCCGATGACGGAAGTGGCCTGTTCGACCATCTCCCGTCGTCACTCAACGGCCCGCCGTCACCGCCGGCCCGGTCATCGCTCACCGCCCGGTAGTCGCCCGCCCATGACAAAGGGCCGGTGGGAAGTACCCACCGGCCCTCGCGTCGCTGCTGCGATCAGCGCCCACCCGCGATGATTTCGGCACCGTGCTTGTCGGTCCGGTCGTAGATGAGAACGGCCTGCTGGAGGCCGGCATTGATCTGGCGCAGCTTCTGCAGGATGGCGTCGGCGTCGGCGCTCCATTTGGTCTGCCGGGTCAGGAACGCCTCGCGCGCCTCGCCCTCCCAGGAGCTGAGCAGAATCTTGCCCGACGCATTGATGCGCTCGAGCGCTTCTTCAATGCCCTTCGCGGCCGAGGCGATCGCCTGGTACGCCTCCAAGCACACGCCCATGTTGATGGAAAACGCGTAATCGGACACGTGTGGGAACCCCCTGATCACAGCGGAAGCTTCATGAAGGTATCCGTGGCCTGGTCGGTGGCCGCCTCACTCTCACTCGCGTGGACGCGGCACAGGTCGGCGACCTCATGCAGCAGCCGCAACAGGCTCTCCTGCTGGGCGCCCCACATCTCGTTGGCCGACTGGTAGCCCAGGCCCGCCTTGCCGGTCCAGGCCGGCCGCGTCGTGTCCACCCAGTGGCGGATGGTGGCGAGCTGACGCTCGATCTCCAACCGTTCCTTATCGAACTCCCCAGCGATCCGGCGAAGCTCGGCCGGATCCAATCTGGTCGAGGACACCTCCCGTACCCCTTCTCTCGGCTCCCGGCACCTGCCGCGAGGCTGTCCACCGTAGTCGCTTCATCGACGCCGTTAACGGTTCGACGCCCTGACGGTAATAGGCCGACCAGACGAGGGCTACCCCGTACGCGGGACCTGTGGATAACTTCCGACATCGCCGGCATTTCCCACGGCCATGGATGGCCGACGGGTTCGGTTCGGGCGTGTACCCCCGCGACGCCGCGAAATCCGCTCACGCATCGATCTGGCCCTCACGACGAGCCCACCCGATTTGGCCCAGCTTCGAGGTGGCCCGCCGAGCGTCGAGCGGAGCGGTCAGGTGCGGTTGGCCGGCAGGCCGGCCGCGGCCGGATCCAGGGCCGGCCCCGCCGGCACGAGCGCGACCAACGAGGCCGGCAGGCGCTGGGGCGGGACGGAGCCGTACCCGAGGATGCCGAGCACGTCGGTCGACGGCACGGCGAAGCGTCGCCCGAGGTCGGAGACCACGGCGAGCGAACCGGAGGGCGCGTTCGGGCTGGGGAGCGACTCGACGAGCACGCCGCGGCCGGGCGGTACCGCGATGTGATCGGCGAGCAGCCCCACCGCCTCCGGGTCGGGCGTCACCGCCGCCTCCCCGGGCACCGGCGGCAGCGAATCGACAACCGCCACGTCCGGGACGGCCTCGCCCGGTGCGAACGTGGCGCAGACCGCGCCGCGCTGGCTGGGCGACACCTGGGTCGGTGTGTGCGCCGGTGGCGCGTCGTCCCCGGTCGGGACGAGGTCCGGCAGCTTCGGAGCGGCGGCGTACTCGGCCGGGCTGATCTCCCGGACCGGGTCGCCGCCGTTGGCGTTGTCGGCCACCAGCAGCGCGGCCTGCACCGCCGTCACCGTGCTCACCCCGTCCTCGAGGGCGACCCCGTAGAGCCGGCGACCGTCCGGATTGGTCACCACGAACACCTCGCCGACCTGCAGCCCGGGAAGGGCCGAGGGCCGGGCCGCGCGCGGCGTCGACACGGGTCCGAGCCCCGGACCGGCCGGAATGGTGTTGAGCACCGCCGTCGACATGGCGACGGCCGACGACTCGACCCAGGTGAAGGCGGCCAGCACCAGCTCGGGGTCGAGCAGCGCGAACCGACGGTTGTTCCAGACCAGGTGGAACCCGCCGGTGGAGTCGACCGCGAGGATGCCCGCGTCGTCGAGCGGCGAGGCGTCCGGCACCCAGCCGATGCGCAGCACCGACTCAGGCCCGGCGTCGCCCGGCCGCGAGCACAGCGTCCACGGGGAGTTCACGAGTTGGTCGGGACCCGGCAACGGGTCGGGCACGCCGGGGATGCCCACGGGCGTGCCGCGGGGGACACCCACCAGCGCCGCCCGGGCCACCTGCACGGTGTCGGTGGTGCCCAGCAGCAGGATGGCCGAGGTGTAGTTGAGGACGGGATAGAGCACCCCGTCCACGTAGACGTACCGGGCGCCGGTCTCCTTCTCGATGATCGTGGCCCGGCCCTCCCGCCAGACATCGCCCGTCCCGGGCCGCAGCAGGCCGTAGACGCCGACCGCGGCCACCGCGAGGACGGCGACCATCACGCTCGCGAACAGAGCGCCGCCGATCCGCCGCGACGGCGAGACGGCCGGATCGGGATCGCGCATGGCCAGGGCGCTCACCACCCGCTGCAGGGCGAACTGGTGCGAATGCAACTGGTCCGATCGCGACGCCATCGACCCCTCCCGTAGCGACCGCCACAGCCTATTCGGCGAGGACGCGGGCGCGGGGGCACCGCCGAGGGCGGCGATGACGGACTCCGGTGAACCGACCAGCGGTTCCGATGGACCGACAGGCGAGCTGGCGCTGTCCCTGACGCGCTACCTGTGGGACGATCGCGCGATGGTACGTCGACTCCTCGGCCTTCTCGTCCCGTTCGCCGGGTCGGCTGTCGCGGTCTACCTGAGCACCGTGATCTTCGACCGCGAGATGTTCGACCACGCGATCTCACTGTCGGCCGATACCACGCGGGAGACGGTGCAGACGGTCCTGATCGTCACGGTCATCTTCGGCCTGGTGAACCTGGTGGTGAAGCCGGTGGTCCGGTTCGTGACCTTCCCGATCCGGATCCTGAGCTTCGGCCTGTTCTCGCTGATCATCAACGGCGGGATGCTCCTGCTCACCGGGTTCATCGCGAACAGGATCGATCTGGCGTTCCGCGTCGAGCTCACCTGGTGGGTGATCGTGGCCGCCCTCTTCATCGGCCTCGCCTCGGGCGCGCTGAACTGGATCGGCGACAAGATCACCCGGCCCCGCCCGAAGACGGTGGTGAAGGTCGTCGAGGCCCCGCCGCCGTCGCCCCAGGTGCCCCAGTACCAGCCGCGCCCACAGTACGGACCGCCCCCGGCCTCGGCCCCGCCGTACGGCTCCAGCCAGCCCGGTTCCGGCCAGGCCTACGGCTCGGGCCAGCCGTACGGGTCGGGCCCATCCCAGGGTGCCGCGCCGCAGCACGGCGCCGGCGCGCCGTACGGTGCCGGGCCGCAGTACGGCTCGGGCCAGCCCACCGGGTCCGGGCAACCGTACGGCTCCTCCGGCCAGCAGAGCCAGCCGTACGGCCCGGGTCAGCAGTACGGACCGAGCCAGCCGTACGGCCCGGGTCAGCAGTACGGACCGGGTCAGCAGTACGGACCGGGGCAGTCGTACGGCTCCGGCCAGTACGGAACCGGCCAGCAGTACGGCCCGGGGTACGGGGGGTAACGCGTCCTCCGACGCGTCCCGCTGCGGCCCCGACGATCGTCGGACCGACGATCGTCGCGCAAGACCCGCCGGCCGCCGCGACCGTACGCCCAGGCCAGTGCCGGGTCGGTCACGGCGGCCGGGGCGACGCCGGGGCCACGGTCCAAGGCACCACCCGGCCGCCCGGATTTGCGCATGCGCCTGCGCCGCGACGGCAACTAGGGTCGCGGCATGCACCTGCGCCGCGACGGCAACTAGGGTCGCGGCATGCACCTGCGCCGCGACGATGGATACGAGATCGACACCGATCCGAACCGGCTGGACCTGACCCGGATACACCACTGGCTGTCCACGGATGCCTACTGGGCCCTGGGTCGATCCGAGGCGACCGTCGCCACGGCCGTGGCCAACTCGACGTGCTACGGCGTCTACGATGCGCAGGCAACCCAGGTCGGGTTCGCCCGCGCGGTGACCGACGGCGCCACCTTCGCCTGGGTGTGCGACGTCTACATCGACCGGGCCGTCCGCGGGCGCGGGCTGGGCACGTGGCTGGCCCGCAGCATCGTGGCCGACCTGACCGAACGCGGGGTGCCCCGGCTGCTGCTCGCCACGGCCGACGCCCACGAGATCTACCGGAAGGCGGGGTTCCAGGAGGTCGCCCGGCCGTCCTTCTGGATGGAGCTCGACCGCCGTGGCCCCATCGCCTATCCCACCCGCGACGCCACGTGACGCCTGTCCCCGCGTGACGACACCGGCCGCGTGGCGACTTAAGGTGACGTCGCCGACAGGTAAGGGGAACTAAGGAGCGCCCCCGGCATCGAGGCCTTACGGTGTCCCGGTGGCTGCCCATCGCGCCGGTTATCTGTCCGCCGTCGCCGCCTACCTGATGTGGGGGCTGTTCCCGCTCTACTGGCGCCCGCTGCTGCCGGCGACCCCCGTGGAGATCCTGGCCCACCGCATCGTCTGGTCGGCGGTCTTCGTCCTGAGCGTCATCGCCGTGCTGCGGTCCTGGCGGACGTTCGGCCCGCTCCTGCGACCCCGGACGCTGCTCACGATCAGCCTGGCCGCCGTCCTCGTGGCCCTCAACTGGGGCATCTACATCTATGGGGTCAACAGCGAGCGGGTGGTGGAGACCTCGCTCGGCTACTTCATCAACCCCTTGGTCACCGTGCTGCTCGGCGTCCTCGTGCTGCGGGAGCGGCTGACCGCGGCCCAATGGGTCGCCGTCGCGGTGGGCGCCGTGGCGGTCGGCGTGCTGACCGTCGACTATGGACACGCCCCCTGGGTGGCGCTGAGCCTCGCCGGCACGTTCGGCCTCTACGGGCTGGTCAAGAAACGCCTGCAGGTGCCAGCCGCGCACGGTCTCGCGCTGGAATCCGGCCTGCTGTTTCTCCCGGCCGCCGGCTACCTGATCGTGCTCGCGCAGAACGGGGAGTCCACCTTTGGCCGGGTCTCCGGCCTGCACACCGCCCTGCTCGTCGGGGCCGGGGTGGTGACCGCCGTTCCCCTGCTCCTGTTCGCGGCGGCCGCCAACCGGATTCCGCTGAGCGCCATGGGTCTGCTGCAGTACCTCGCCCCGATCCTGCAGCTGGCCTGCGGGGTGTTGATCTACCACGAACCCATGCCGCCGGCCCGCCTACTCGGCTTCGGCCTGGTCTGGCTGGCCCTGGCCATCTTCACGGCCGACGGAATCCGCCGCGTACGAGCCGGGGCCCGGGCGACCCGGGCCGTACCGGCGCCAACCGGGGCAACGCCTACCGCCACAGCGTCAGCCACCGCGGCACCGACCGGCCCGGCGGCCCGGTGAGTCCTGGTCCGCAGTGGGGCACGTACACCGGGGACGGTCGTTTCCGGGGGAGGCTCCTTCGTGAGGGCTGCCCTTCGCGGCGACGGTCGTTCACGGTGAGGTCCGGTCACCGGGCCCTCTCGCCACCGTGCTTCTCGCCACGGTGACTCCCGGTCACCATGACTCCCCGTTGACGTGACGGCGCGGCTGGGGTTGAGTAGTTACACCGTGTGGCCGGAGGGGGTGTCGAAACCATGGTGGTGCGGCACCCGAGCGAGGAGCCCTCGGACCTCATTCGGAGCGTGTCGCGGGCGCTGCGCGTCCTCGAGGCCGTCGGCCAGAGCACCCGCGGTCTCACGGTGAAGCAGATCGCGCGCCGATGCGAGCTCACCACGGCCACCACGTACCACCTGATCCGCACCCTTGCCTACGAGGGCTACGTGACCCGCCGCGACGACGGCACCTACACCATCGGCTTGGAGGTCACCGACCGCTTCCGCGAGCTGGTCGCCGCGTTCCGCGCGCCCGACTCCGTGGTGGAGGTGCTGCACAAGGCGGCCGCCGACATCGGGTACAGCCACTTCCTGGGCTCGTTCCGAGCCGGACAGGCCGTGATCACCACCACCGTCACGGGGCAACGCTCGCCTCACATCGAGGAGCTGCTTCCGGGCTTCGACGACGGCGCCCACGCCACGGCCCTGGGCAAGGCCCTGCTCGCCACCCTGACCCACGACCAGCGCCTGCGCTACCTCAAGGACCAGGGCATGCGCGCCTACACCCGCCACACGCTGACCGATCCGGAAGCGTTGGAGGCCGACATCCTCGCGGGCGACCAGCGCGGCATGCAGACCGAGGTGTCGCAGTTCCGCGAGGGGGTGGCCTGCGCCGCGGTTCTGGTCCAGGCCGACCGGGACCCGGAGCGGCGCATCGCCCTCGGCTGCGCCATGCCGGCCGACCACCTCGGCGAGTCCGCGGCCGAGATTCGCGAGCACCTCCAGGCCACGGCCCGGGCCATCGCGGCGCAACTGGCGGCCACCCCGACCCTATGACCCGCCGCCGCTCCTGTGAGCCACCCCGACCCTGTGCTCCGCCCAAACCCGGTGATCCAGCCGGAGTCTGAACCACCCGGCGTCAGGGTCCGTGAACGCCAACGTGCAGGCTCGCCGCAAACCCGTGGCCCGAATGACGAACTCGCCCCGCCGTGACGGATGACGAGGACCTGATCCGCGCGTTGCACGCCGAACACGGCGACGCGCTGTTCACCCACGCCCTGCGTCTGTGCGACGGCGATCGTCAGCGGGCGGAGGACCTGGTCCAGGAGACCCTGCTGCGAGCGTGGCGGCATCCGGAGGCCCTGGACCCGGACCGGGGCTCGACGCGGGCCTGGCTGTTCACCACGGCCCGACGGCTCGCCATCGACGCCTGGCGGCGGCGGGAGGCCCGGGTCGGCGAGGTGGTCACCGACAGCCTGCCGGAGCCGCCGCCGGACCTGTCCGAGACGGACCGGGCCGTCGAGGCCTGGACGATCGCGGAGGCGCTGGACCGGCTCTCGCCCTCCCACCGCGAGGTACTCATCGAGTGCTTCTACCGGGGGCGGTCGGTGGCCGAGGCGGCGGCGGTCCTGGGCATCCCACCCGGGACGGTAAAGTCGCGGACCCACTACGCGGTCCGCGCGCTCCGACTGGTGCTCGACGAGATGGGGGTGACGCGATGAGGTCCCCGATCTCGGGACCGGCGTCCCCGAACCCGTACCCGCCCGGTCCCTGCCCGTACGAGATGAACGACGGCGCCTACGTCCTCGGCGCCCTGGCCCCGGCCGAGCGGGCGGAGTACGAGCGCCACCTCGCCGTCTGCCCACCGTGCCGGGAGGCGATCGCCCAGCTGGCCGTGCTGCCCGGGCTGCTCGGCCGGCTCGACCCTCAGACGGCCGAACGCTCGGTCAGTGCGCCACCGAGCCTGCTGCCGCGGGTGCTCGCCGCCGTCCGGGCCCAGCGGGCCGCCGCCCGGCGTCGCCGCCTGCTCACCGCGGTGTCCGGGGTGGTCGCGGCGCTGGCGTTGGCCCTCGTGGTGGGCATCGGCGCCCACCTGGCCCAGCCCGCAGCCCCGCCCGCGACGCCGGCCCCGGTCGCCTGGCGCCCCATGTCGGTCGGCGAGGGACCCGTCCGGGTCGACGCCGAGATCGGCATCCAGGAGCAGGCGAGCGGGACGCTCGTGTCCGTCCGCTGCCTCTACCACGGCGACTCCGACCGAACCTGGCAGGTATTGCTGATCGTCTATCCTCGCGACGAGGAGGCGGAGTCGATCGGCAGCTGGGTGGCCACCGGCGGTCGGCCGGTCGAGGTCAGCGCGATCACCCGGTACTCCCCCGAGCAGATCGACCGCATCGAGCTGCAGACCCGCAACCGTACGACCATCGCCTGGTGGTCACCCTGACGGACCGGCGCGGGCTGTGGCCGGCCCGAGCGGCCGCCGGCCCGGCGCCTTCAGGCCGTACGGTCGGCGATGACGTCGGCCAGCGACTCCAGGGCCCGCCGGGCGCTGCCGTCGGGCAGCTCGGCCAGGTGCGTACGGGCCCGCTCGGCGTAGCCGCGGACGGTCTCCCGGGCCCGCTTGAGCCCGGCCGAGTCGCGCAACAGCTCCAGCGCCTCGGCCACCAGGTCGTCGTCGGTGAGCGGGCCCAGAGCCAGGATCTCCCGCAGCCGCAGCGAGTTGGGGTCGGTGGCGTCGTCGGCCAGGGCGTAGAGCACCGGCAGCGTCGGCACGCCCTCCCGCAGGTCGGTGCCGGGCGTCTTGCCGGACTCCGACGACGGCGAGGCAATGTCGAGCAGGTCGTCGGAGAGCTGGAACGCGATGCCGACCGTCTCGCCGTACGCGCTGGCCACCTCGACGGTCGACGGGTCGAGCCCGCCGAACATGCCGCCGAACCGGGCGCAGGTCCCGATCAGCGACCCCGTCTTGTCGGCGATCACCCGCAGGTAGTGCTCCACCGGGTCGACGCCTCGCGGCCCCACCGTCTCGGCGATCTGGCCCTGCACCAGCCGAGCGAAGGTATCGGCTTGGATCCGCACCGCCTCGGGACCGAGCCGAGCGGCGAGGTTGGCCGCCCGGGCGAAGAGGTAGTCGCCCGTGAGGATCGCCACCGCGTTACCCCACCGCGCGTTGGCCGAGGGCGCGCCCCGCCGCACGGGGGCCTCGTCCATGACGTCGTCGTGGTAGAGCGTGGCCAGATGGGTCAGCTCCACCACCGCGCCCGCCAGCACCACCTCTTCGCTGGTGGCGCGGCCGCCGAGCTGGGCCACCAGAGCCGTCAGCAGCGGCCGGAACCGCTTGCCACCGGCCTCCACCAGGTGCCGCGCGGTCTCGTTCAGCACGGGGTCGGCGGCCTCCACCGCCTCCCGCAGGAGCACCTCGACCCGCTCGACGATGCCCCGCACGGTCGCCTCGAGGACCGGATCTCCGGCGAGTGCGGCGTCACCGAACGTGACTGCGGGCCCCCCGCCGCCCGGCCGCGGACCCGCCGCTGGCGGGTCGGCGGACATTGCCGCGGTCGCGTTCTTCACCACGCACCCACGATGACATACGGATGCCGCTCAAGCTCGCACACCCCGCCCAGCACCGGCCGCGCGTCGCGCCGACGGTGACGGACGGTCACGGCCGCGATCACTGGAGGAACTCGGCCGCCTGGTGCGCCAGGTCCAGCACCGGCGTCGGGTAGACGCCCAGCGCCAGGGTGGCCACGGCGCCGACCCACAGTGCGGTCCAGGTGAGCGTGCCGGCGCTGGCGACCACAGGGCCGTTCTCCACCGGCTCGGACAGCCACATCATGACCACGACGCGCAGGTACGGGAACGCGAGCACCATGCTCGTGACCACGCCCGCGATGACCATGGCGACCTGCCACTGCCCGCTGGTCCCGAGCGCCGCGCTGAACACCGCGAACTTGCTGGTGAACCCGCTGGTGAGCGGGATCCCGGCGAAGGCCAGCAGGAGGAACGTGAACAGGGTGGCGACCATGGGCGACCGACGGCCCAGCCCGGCCCACCGGCTCAGGTGCGTGGCCTCGCCGTCCTCGTCGCGCACCAGCGACACCGCGGCGAAGGCCGCCACCACCGTGAAGCCGTAGGCGGCCAGGTAGAACAGCGACGACGAGACGCCCTCGCGGCTGAAGGCGAGCGCGCCCACCAGCAGGTAGCCGGCGTTGGCGATCGACGAGTACGCGAGCAGCCGCTTGATGTCGGTCTGGGTCACCGCCAGCACGGCGCCCACCAGCATGGTGAGGATCGCCACCGCCCCGATCACCGGCTCGATGTCCCACCGCACCCGGTCCAGGGCCACGTACAGCACCCGCAGCAGGGCACCGACGGCGGCGACCTTGGTGCAGGCCGCCATGAACGCCGTGACCGGCGTGGGCGCGCCCTGGTAGACGTCCGGGGTCCAGACGTGGAACGGGACCGCGGCCACCTTGAACAGCAGCGCCACCGCGATGAGGGCGACGCCTCCGAACAGCAGCAGCGGGTTCACGGTCGAGCCGAGCGCGGCGGTGTGGATGCCGCCCAGGCGGAACGTGCCGGCGAACCCGTAGAGCAGCGCGGCCCCGAAGACGAAGAACGCCGACGCGAACGACCCCAGCAGGAAGTACTTCAGGGCCGCCTCCTGGCTGATCAGGCGGCGCCGGCGAGCCAGCGCGCACAGCAGGTAGAGCGGCAGCGAGAAGACCTCCAGCGCCACGAACATGGTCAGCAGGTCGTTGGCCGCGACGAAGAGCGTCATCCCGCCGAGCGCGAACAGCGTCAACGGGAAGACCTCGGTCGCCCCTGACTCGCGCACCTGCCGGCGGTCGGCCTCGCCACCGACCGGGAGCGAGGCCTTGGCCACGAAGGGTCCACCTTTGTCGATGCGGCGCTCGCCCATCAGCAGCAGCGCCACCATGCCGAGCACGATGACCGTGCCCTGCAGGAACAGGGCCGGCCCGTCGACCGCGATCGCGGTGTCGGCGGTGAAGTCGCGCGGGCTGTTGTTGGCCGCCCGCACCACGGTCACCAGCGCCGCGACCAGCGCGATGAGCGAGAGCCAGAACTGCAGGAACGGGCGGCTGCGCCGGGAGGCGAACGCCTCGATCAGGATCCCGAGGCACGCCCCGCCGAACAGGACGAGCATCGGGCCCATGGCCAGGTAGTCCAGCGCCGGGAGCCGGATCTCCTGAGTCAGCGTCTCCTGCGCCAGCATCTGGACGGCGGTGCTCATGGTTGTGCCTCCTGGGCCTCAGGCGCCGGGTCGGACCGGCCGACGTCCTGCAGGGTCGCCGCCACGGCCGGGTTGATCACGTCCAGCAGCGGCTTCGGGTAGAAGCCGAACAGCACGATCAGGGCGATCAGCGGAGCGACCACAATGGACTCACGGAGAGAGATGTCTTTACGCATGGCCGGCACCTCGGGCAGCGCCGGGTTGAGCTGGCCCTGCGTGGTGCGCTGCACCATCCACAGCACGTACGCGGCGGCGAGGATGATGCCGAGGGTCGCCACCACGGCCACCGGGCGGTTGGCCGTGTAGGTGCCCAGCAGCACCAGGAACTCGCTGGCGAACGGCGCCGTCCCGGGCAGGGCGAGCGAGGCGAGGCCGGCGAAGAAGAACACCCCGGCCAGCACCGGCAGCAGCTTGCCCGCGCCGCCGAAGTCGGTCACCAGGGCCGAGCCCCGCCGGGCCACCAGCATGCCCACCACCAGGAAGAGCAGGCCGGTGGCCAGGCCGTGGTTGACCATGTAGAGCACCGCGCCCGAGCCGGCCTGGGTGGTGAAGGCGAAGATGCCGACCCCGATGAAGCCGAAGTGGGCCACCGAGGTGTAGGAGACCAGGCGCTTGAGGTCGTTCTGCCCCACGGCGAGCAGCGCCGCGTAGATGATGCCGACCAGGGCGAGCGCGATCGCCCACGGGGCAAAGTAGACGGACGCCTCCGGGAACAGCGGCAGGCAGTAGCGGAGGATGCCGAACGTCCCGACCTTGTCCAGCACGCCCACCAGCAGGGCCGCCGTCCCGGCCGGCGCCGCCCCACCCGCGTCGGGTAGCCACGTGTGGAACGGGAAGAACGGCGCCTTGATGGCGAACGCCAGGAAGAAGCCGAGGAACAGCCAGCGTTCGGCGGTGGGCGACAGCTCCGCGTCGGTGAGCGCGGCCCAGTCGAACGTGTTCCCGCCCAGCACCCACAGGCCGATGACCGCGGCCAGCATGAACAGGCCGCCGACCAGCGAGTAGAGGAAGAACTTCACCGCGGCGTACTGCCGGCGCACGCCCCCGAACGAGCCGATGAGGAAGTACATCGGCACGAGCATGATCTCGAAGAAGACGTAGAAGAGGAAGACGTCGGCGGCGGCGAAGACACCGACCATCGTGGACTCGAGGGCCAGCAGCAAAGCCAGGTACGCCTTGGGGGAGCGCTTGGCCGGCTGCCCGGTCTCCACCGAGGTCTCCTGCCACGAGTAGATGATCACCAGCGGCACGAAGACCACGATGAGGGCGATCATCACCAGGGCGATGCCGTCCACCGCGAAGGTGAACCGGGCGTCCCAGGTGGGAATCCACGGGTACGACTCGCGCAGCTGCAGCCGGGCACCGCCCGCGTCATAGGCGAGCCAGGTCGCGACGCCGAGGCCGAGCTCGACCAGGGTGAAGGCCAGCGCCACCACCCTCGCCACCGCGGTCGCCGTCCTCGGCAAGGCCGCCACGACGACCGCGCCGACGAGCGGCAGAGCGGTCAGCAGGGACAGGTACGGGAAGTCGGAGTCAGTCACCTTTATCTCCCACCCACAAGCTCGCCACCGACCTCAGCCCAGCCGGACCACGAGGAAGGCGACGGCCACGAGCAGCGCACCGCCCAACATGGACAGTGCGTACGAACGCACGAACCCGGTCTGGGTCCGGCCCAGGCGGCTCGATCCCCCGCCCACCATGGCGGCGAGACCGTTGACCAGCCCGTCGATGCCCTTGTTGTCGAAGTAGACCAGGGCTCGGGTCAGGTAGATGCCGGGCTTCTCGAAGACCGTCTCGTTGAACGCGTCGCCGTAGAGGTTACGGCGGGCGGCGCGCACCAGCGCCCCGGCCGGCTGCTCGGTGAGCGCGGTGCCGTTGCGGAACAGGGCCCACGCGAGCAGCACCCCGAGCACGGTCACGCCGATCGACAGCCAGGTCACCGCGGCGTGGCTGAGGTGATGCGCCGCTTCCGCTTCGTGCACACCGGCGAAGACCGGGTTGAGCCAGTCGGGCACCGAGGTGCTCAGCAGCCAACCGGCGCCCACCGAGCCGAAGGCCAGCAGGATCAACGGCACGGTCATGATCGGCGGCGACTCGTGCGGGTGCTCGATCTCCTCGGTCCAGCGCTTCGGGCCGTGGAAGGTGAGCACGAACAGCCGGGTCATGTAGAAGGCGGTGAGCCCGGCACCGAGGAGCGCCGCGATGCCGTAGAGCCAGCCCGTCCACCCAGGACGGTCGAACGCGGCCGCGATGATCGGCTCCTTGCTGAAGTAGCCGGACAGCGGCGGCAGGCCGATGATGGCGAGCCAGGCCACCAGGAACGTCGCCCAGGTGATCTTCATGTACTTCCACAGACCACCGAAGCGCCGGATGTCGGTCTGGTCCCGCATGCCGTGCATGACCGAGCCGGCCCCCAGGAAGAGCCCGGCCTTGAAGAAGCCGTGGGCCAGCAGGTGGATCAGGGCCAGCGCGTAGGCGCCGCCGCCGAGACCCACGCCCAGGAACATGTAGCCGATCTGGGAGACCGTCGACCAGGCGAGCACACGCTTGATGTCGTCCTTGGCGCAGCCGATGATCGCGCCCATGAGGAGCGTGATCGCGCCGATGGCGACCACGAACGCCTGCGCGGTCGGGTTCGCGTCGAAGATCGGGTTCGACCGGGCGATCAGGTAGACACCCGCGGTCACCATGGTGGCCGCGTGGATGAGCGCGGAGACCGGCGTCGGGCCCTCCATGGCGTCGGGCAACCAGGCCTGCAGCGGGAACTGACCGGACTTACCGCAGGCGCCGAGGAGCAGCAGCAGCCCGAGGGCGAGCGTCACCCCGCTGGACAGCCGGGCCACCCCCTCGGCCACGCCGGCGTAGTCGACCGTACCGAGGGTAGCGAACATGATGAATATAGCGATCGCCAACCCCGCGTCACCGACGCGGTTCATGAGGAACGCCTTCTTACCTGCGGTGGCCGCGCTGTTCCGCGTGTACCAGAAGGAGATCAGCAGGTAGGACGCGAGACCCACGCCCTCCCAGCCGAAGTAGAGCATGACGTAGTTGTTGCCCAGCACGAGCAGCAACATGGCGGCCACGAAGAGGTTGAAGTAGGCGAAGAAGGTCCGCCGTTTGGGGTCGTGGGCCATGTAGCCGACCGCGTAGACGTGGATGAGGAAACCCACGCCCGTGATGAGCAGGACGAAGACCGCCGACAGCGGGTCGAAGAGCAGCCCGAAGTCGACCTGCAGCGAGCCGACCTGCAGGAACGGGAACAGGTCGATCTCGGCGGACCGTTCGCTGGCCGGCAGGTTGCGCAACTGGAAGAAGTAGGTGAGCCCGAGGGCGAACGCCACGCCCACGGAGAGCACGCCCAGCCAGTGACCCCACCGGTCCGCCCAGCGCCCGAGCAGCAGCAGGATCGCGGCGCTCGCGAGCGGGATCGCGATGAGCAACCAGAAGGAGTTCATCGTCGCCTCAGTACCTCAGCAGGTTCGCGTCGTCGACGCTCGCCGAGCGCCGGGTGCGGAAGATCGACATGATGATGGCAAGGCCCACGACGACCTCGGCCGCGGCCACCACCATGACGAAGAACGCCATGATCTGGCCGTCGAGCGTGCCGGTGATCCGCCCGAACGTGACCAGGGCCAGGTTCGAGGCGTTGAGCATCAGCTCAATGCACATGAACAGAACAATCGCGTTGCGCCGGATCAGCACGCCGACCGCACCGATCGTGAACAGGATCGCGGCGAGCACGATGTAGTAGCCGGGCTGCACGACGCCTACCTCCCCTCGCCGCCCTGGCCGACCGACGGCGCGGCCGACGCGTGGTTGCCTGCGGATTCGTTCGTGCGGCCGGCCGCGCCACTGCGGCTGACCGCGGCGCCGCCGGACTCCGCCCGGCGGCCGAAGGGCGACGCGGTGCCCTTGGGCGCGACCTCGGCCTCGGTGAGCTGGCGCTTGGGCAGGATCTGCGGCACGCTGCGCTCCGAGAACCGCCCGTCCGGCAGGCGAGCCGGCGTGGCCACCGAGTCGGAGGTGGCGTACACGCCGGGCCCGGCCTTGGGAGCCGGGTAGTTGCCGGGGGCGAAGCGGGCCCGCATCCGGTCAGGCTGGGTCTGCTTCTGGTCCCGCCGTCGCTCGATGTGGGCGAGGATCATCGCCCCGGTGGCCGCCGTGATGAGCAACGCCGACGTCACCTCGAACGCGAAGATGTAGCGGGTGAACACGATCGCGGCGATGGCGTGCACGTTGCCCGGCGCGTTGGCCGCCTCCAGCCCTTGCGCCGGCGCGTCCTGCAGACCCCGGTAGAACGCCGTCGCCACGAGACCGGCGAACCCGATGCCCAGCAGGATCGCGGCGACCCGCTGGCCCCGCAGCACCTCGATGAGCGAGTCCGAGGAGTCGCGCCCCACGAGCATGAGCACGAACAGGAACAGCATCATGATGGCGCCGGTGTAGACGATGATCTGCGCCAATCCGATGAACGGTCCGGACTGGACGACGTAGAAGACGCCCAGGCAGAGCATCACCAGCACCAGGAACAGGGCGGAGTGCACGGCGTTGCGCGCCGACACCATGGCGATCGCCGCGAGCACGGCGAGCGGGCCGAGGATCCAGAAGACCCAGGCCTCGCCGGTCGAGATCGCCTCCACCGCAAGCTGTGCGGTCATGGGCGTGCCTCCCTCTGGCCGGCCCACCCGCGGCGGGCCGGGTCAACCTCGCGCGAGCGCTCGCTCATGCGCCATCGCCTCCGGTGCTGCTCCATTGCGCCCGCTCCGCCCCGGCCGACGTACCCGGGTTCGCCAGCGCGCCCAGGTAGTAGTCCTTCTCGGATTCACCGAGGTACATCGGGTGCGGCGGACGCTCCATCCCGGGCATCAGCGGCGCGAGCAACTGCTCCTTGGTGAAGATGAGGTCGCGCCGGTTGTCCCGGGCGAGCTCGTACTCGTTGCTCATCGTCAGCGACCGCGTCGGGCAGGCCTCGATGCACAGGCCGCAGAAGATACAGCGGGCGTAGTTGATCTGGTAAACCTTCGCATACCGCTCACCGGGGGAGTAACGCGCCTCCTCGGTGTTCTCCGCGCCCTCGACGTAGATCGCGTCGGCCGGGCAGGCCCAGGCGCACAGCTCACAGCCGATGCACTTCTCCAGCCCGTCCGGGTGCCGGTTGAGGATGTGCCGCCCGTGGTAGCGCGGCGCGGCCACCGGAGGCTCGAAGGGGTACTTGGTCGTCACCACCTTGCGGAACAGGTGCGCGAAGGTGACGCCGAAGCCCTTCACGGCGTCGGTAACGCCCATGGTCAGGCCTCCTTCCCGTCAGTGTCGGAGCCCGGCTCGCCGGACCCACCCGGTCCGAGCACGTTGGCCGGGGCCCGCTCGGCCACCACCCGGCGCGCCCGCGGGCTGGGCGGAACGACGAGATCGATCGGCGGTACCGGGAAGCTGCCGGCCGGTCGGGCCGCCACCTGCTCGGCGACCGAACGGTGCTTCTCCGGCACGCGCGCCGGCCAGAGCAGGCCGATGAGCAGGATCGTCACCGCCATGCCGCCGATGATCAGCCACCGCTCGCCGCTCTCCAGGTCGCCGCCGAAGGCCACCCGCCCGCCGGCCAGCAGCAGGATCCAGGCCAGGTTGACCGGCAGCAGCACCTTCCAGCCGAACCGCATGAACTGGTCGTAGCGCAGCCGGGGCAGGGTGGCGCGGACCCAGACGAACAGGAACAGCATCAGGACGACCTTGATGAGGAACCACAGCAGTGGCCACCATCCGCTGTTGGCCCCGTCCCAGAGCGAGATCGGCCAGGGAGCCCGCCATCCGCCGAGGAACAGCGTCACGGTCGCCGCCGACATGCCCAGCATGGCGACGTACTCGGAGAGCATGTAGAGGAGGAACTTGATCGAGCTGTACTCGGTCATGTAGCCGGCCACCAGCTCGCTCTCCGCCTCGGGCAGGTCGAACGGCGCCCGGTTGGTCTCGCCGAAGGCCGCGATCACGAAGATCACGAAGCTCGGCAGCAGCAGAAGCGCATACCAGCCGGGCCAGTACGCCCAGGACGGCGACCATCCGAAGATCGACAGAGGCTGCCCCGCCGGCCTGGGCCGCCACGATCTGCGAGGTGGACATGGTGCCCGAGACCATGAAGACGGCCACAATGGACAGTCCCATNGCGACCTCGTACGANATCACCTGGGCCGACGANCGCAGGCCNCCGAGCAGCGGGTAGGTCGAGCCGGAGGCCCANCCACCGAGNACGATNCCGTACACCCCGANCGACGAGCAGGCCAGGATCACCAGCACCGCCACCGGGACGTCGGTCACCTGCAGCGGGGTCTGGTGGCCGAAGATGCTCACCACCGGCCCGAACGGGATCACCGACAGCGCGGTCAGCGCGAAGATCGCCGGGATCGTGGGGGCGAAGAAGAAGACCACCTTGTCGGAGGCCCGCGGCAGCACGTCCTCCTTGAGCATGCCCTTGATGCCGTCGGCGAGCGTCTGCAGCAGACCGAACGGACCGGTCTGGTTGAGCCCGGGCCGGACGGCCATGCGGGCCACCACCCGACGCTCGAACCACACGCCCAGCACCGTGCCGGCCGCCCCGAAGATGAAGGCGAACACGACCTTGATGAGGATCAGCCACCACGGGTCGCGCCCGAAGTCCTCGAGCGTGGGATCCTGCGCCAGCAGCGCCGAACCCTGCGCCAGCAGGGCCGGGCTCTGGGCCAGCTGCGCCAGCATCACGCACCTCCCTCCCGGGCGACCGTCACCACGGCCCCCGAGACCACGCCGAGCGCCCGCCGCACCGGCGCGCCGGGCGAGTTAGTCGGCACCCAGACCACGCCGTCGGGCATGTCGGTGATCAGCGCCGGCAGGGTGATCGACCCACGGTCGGTCGACACCCGCACGAGCTCGCCGTCGGTCACGTTTCCGATCGAGGCCGCGGTCTGCTTGGACAGCCGCACCACCGCGGTCCGCGCGGTGCGGCGCAGCACGTCGTCACCGTCGAGCAGACGACCGGCGTCGATGAGCTGCGGCCACGTGGCGAGCACCGCCTTGGCCGTGCCGGGGGCGGGCATCTCCAGGGCGGCCGCCGCCACCGCCGAGATGCCGGGACCGAGCTGCGGCGGCACCGCCCGCGGCACCGTGGTGTGCGACAGCACGCGCAGCTCCCGCCGGATGGCCACGACGTCCTTGCAGCCGATCTCCACGCCCATCTCGCTGGCGAGTGCGTCGAGCACCCGGGCGTCGGACATGGCCGTCGTCTCCAGCGCGATGGGGAAGGAGCGCAGCCGGCCCTCCCAGTTCAGGAACGTCCCGGCCTTCTCGGCCACGGGCGCCACCGGCAGCACCACCGAGGCGGCCTGGGTCACCTTCGAGGCCCGCACCTCGAGCGACACCAGGAAGTCCACCGTGGACAGGGCCCGCTCGGCCAGGGCCGGGTCGGCCAGGTCGTCGATGTCGACGCCGGCCACCACCAGCGCGCGCAGCTCCCCGGTCGCCGCGGCCGCGATGATCGCGTCGGTGTCGCGGCCCGGGGTCGCCGGGATCGTCCCCGCCGGAACGCCCCACGCCTGCTCCAGCTCGGCCCGGGCCGCCGGGTCGGTGACCGGGCGGGCGCCGGGCAGCAGGTTCGGCAGGCAGCCGACCTCGATCGCGCCCCGGTCCCCGGCCCGCCGTGGCACCCAGGCCAGCTTGGCCCCGGTCCGCTCGGCCAGGCGGACAGCGGCCGAGAGACCGCCGCGCACCTGGGCGAGGCGCTCGCCCACGAAGAGGATCGCGCCTGGCTTGCTCAGGGCGAGCTGCAGCTCCTCCGAGGTGTCCAGAATGGACGCCTCCTCGCCGGGGGCGGCGGTCACCACGGTGGCCCCGAGCTTGGCCAGGCCCCGGCTGGCGAACGGCGCCACCGCGGTGACCGCAAGGCCCCGCTTGCGGTAGGCCTTGCGCAGCCGCAGGAACAGGATCGGGCACTCGTCCTCGGGCTCAAGCCCCACGAGCACCACGGCGCTGGCCGCCTCCACCGAGGCGTACGTGATGTCCACGACACCGGCCACGGTGCTGGCCAGGAACTGGGCCTCCTCCCCGGTCGACTCGGTGCCGGCCGGGTTGATGGGGCGGGCCCGGAAGTCGATGTCGTTGGTGCCCAGCACGGCGCGGGCCAGCTTGGCGTAGGCGTACGCGTCCTCGACCGTGAGCCGACCGCCGGTGAGCACACCGACCGAGCCGCCCGCGGCCCGCAGTCCCTCGGCCGCGACCTGCAGGGCCTCCGGCCAGCTCGCCTCCCGCAGCGTGCCGGTGGCCGGGTCCCGGACGAGGGGAGTGGTCAGCCGATCGGCCAGCGTGGCGTACTGGAAGCCCCACCGGCCCTTGTCGCAGTTCCACTCCTCATTCACCGCCGGGTCGTCGCCGGCCAGCCGCCGCAGCACCTTGCCGCGCCGGTGGTCGGTGCGCTGGGCGCAGCCGGCCGAGCAGTGCTCGCAGACACTGGGCGTGCTCACCAGGTCGAACGGACGGGCCCGGAACCGGTACTGCGTGCCGGTCAGCGCGCCGACCGGGCAGATCTGCACGGTGTTGCCGGAGAAGTAGGAGTTGAACGGCTCCTCGGGCGCGCCGGGCTGCGCGGCCGGGCCGAAGGCCGAGGTGCCGTACGTACCGATCTGCTCCTGGTTGGAGCGCTCCATCAGATCGATGAACTTGTCACCCGCGATCTGCTCGGAGAACCGGGTGCAGCGCTGACACAGCACGCACCGCTCGCGGTCGAGCAGGACCTGCGCCGAGATGGGGATCGGCTTGGGGTACTCCCGCTTCTGCTCGACGAACCGGCTCTCCGTCCGCCCCGTCGACATGGCCTGGTTCTGCAGCGGGCACTCGCCGCCCTTGTCGCACATGGGGCAGTCGAGCGGGTGGTTGATGAGCAGCAGCTCCATGATGCCCTGCTGGGCCTTGCGGGCCACGGGCGACGTGAGCTGGGTGCGCACCACCATGCCGTCGGCCACGGTCTGGGTGCAGGAGGCGACCGGCTTGCGCTGCCCCTCCACCTCGACCAGGCACTGCCGGCAGGCCCCGGCCGGATCGAGCAGCGGGTGGTCGCAGAACCGCGGAATCTCGATGCCGTACCGCTCGGCCGTCCGGATGAGCAGCTCACCCTTCGGCGCGGTGACCTCGATCCCGTCGATCGTCAACCGCACCTCGTCGGTGGTTGGCTTGACCACGTCTGACATCAGTGCGCACCCACCAGTTCTTTGGCCGACAGCAGCGGTGGCTTGCGGCCCTCGATGTAATCCAGGTAGTCCTGCTTGAAGTACTTCAGCGACGAGGTGACGGAGCTGGTCGCGCCGTCGCCCAGGCCGCAGAACGCCCGGCCGAGAATGTTGTCACACGTGTCGAGCAGNGTGTCGAGATCCTGGTACGTGCCCTGGCCCGACAGGATCCGCCGGTACGTGCGCACCATCCAGTAGTTGCCCTCACGGACACGGCGTGCACTTGCCGCATGACTCGTGCTCGTAGAACTTGAGCCACCGGTAGGTCGCGTAGACCGGGCAGTCGTGCTGGGAGAAGATCTGCGTCGCCGTGGTGCCCAGGATCGAGCCGGCGGCGGCCACGCTCTCGAAGTCCAGCGGCACGTCGAGGTGGTCAGCCGTGAGCANCGGGGTCGACGAGCCACCCGGGGTCCAGAACTTCAGCTCGTGCCCGGGCTGCATGCCGCCGGCCAGCTCCAGCAGCTCGCGCAGCGTGATGCCCATCGAGCACTCGTACTGTCCCGGGTTGTTGATCCGCCCCGACAGCGAGTAGATCATCGGGCCGGCCGACTTTTCGGTCCCCATCGAGCGCCACCAAGCCGCGCCACCGAGCACGATGGGCGGCACGCTCGCGATGGTGCCCACGTTGTTCACCACCGTGGGGCAGGCGTACAGGCCGTGGGTCGCCGGGAACGGCGGGCGCAGCCGGGGCTGGCCCCGGTAGCCCTCCAGCGAGTCCAGCAGCGCGGTCTCCTCGCCGCAGATGTACGCGCCCGCTCCACTGTGGACGACCACGTCGAGGCTGAACGAGCGACCCAGGATGTTCTTGCCGAGGTACCCAGCCTTGTACGCCTCGGCCACCGCGTTGCGCAGCCGCCGGGCCGCGTTGACCGCCTCGCCGCGCAGGTAGATGAAGGCCCGGTTGGCGCGGATGGCGTACGCCGCGATGATCACGCCCTCGATCACCGCGTGCGGGTCGTGGGTCATGAGCGGCAGGTCCTTGCAGGTGCCCGGCTCACCCTCGTCCGCGTTGACCACAAGGTAGTGCGGCTTGTTGTCGTTCTGCGGGATGAAGCCCCACTTCATGCCGGTGGGGAACCCGGCCCCACCGCGGCCACGCAGGCCCGACTCCTTGATGAGCGCGATGAGGTCGTCCGGGTGCACGGCCAGCGCCTTGCGCAGCGCCCGGTATCCGTCGAGACGCTCATACGTCTCGATACGCCAGGCGTCCGGCTCCAGCCACCGCCGGGTGAGCACCGGCGTGAGCTTGGCCAGCACCTCGGGTCGTGGCCCGCTCATGACGACGACTCCTTCTCGGGGACGATTGGGGTCGTGGGGTCGTACTCCGGCGCCGTGACCCCGTGGGCCTTGGCCAGGCGGACGCCGGCCAGCGTGGAATCGCCGGCCACCCCGTCGGCCAGCGCCTCGGGACGGTCCTCGGGGAAGCCCGCCAGCTGCCGCGAGATCTCCTTGAAGGTGCACAGCCGGGCCCCGCGGGTCGGCTGCGGCCGCTCGCCGTTGCGCAGGCGGTCCACGATCTCCCGAGCCTGCTCCGGCGTCATCTTGTCGAAGAACTCGTAGTTGACGGTCACCACGGGGCCGTAGTCGCACGCCGCCAGGCACTCCGCGTGCTCGAGCGTGATGGTTCCGTCGGGGGTCGTCTCCTCGTGCCCCACCCCGAGGTGCTCGGAGAGGGCGTCGTAGATCCGCTGGCCGCCGAGCGCATCGCACATGGTGTTGGTGCAGACGCTGACCAGGAACTCACCGGTCGGCTTCCGCTTGTACATGGTGTAGAAGGTCGCCACGGCCGCCACCTCGGCCCGGGTCAGGCCCAGCATCTCGGCGCAGAAGCCGATGCCGTCCGCCGACACGTATCCCTCGTGCGACTGCACGAGGTGCAGCAACGGCAGCAGGGCCGAGCGAGACCGGTCCGGCGGGTAGCGATCGATGATCTCGCGCGCCGCCTGACGCAGCTCTTCGGGGAAGTCTTCGCCGGTACCGGCCAGCACCGACGGCAGACCAAGCGATATCTCTCCCATTATCGATCACATCCGCCCATGACCGGATCCAGCGAGGCGCCGCCGGCGATGACGTCGGCGAGCAGGCCACCCTCGGCCATCGCCGGNATCGCCTGCAGGTTCACGAAGCTCGGCTCGCGGAAGTGCACCCGGTACGGCCGGGTGCCTCCGTCGGAGACCACGTGCGCCCCCAGCTCGCCGCGCGGGCTCTCGATGGCCACGTAGACCTGGCCCGCCGGCACCCGGAAGCCCTCCGTGACGAGCTTGAAGTGGTGGATCAGCGACTCCATCGACTGACCCATGATCTTGGCGACGTGCTCCAGCGAGTTGCCCAGACCGTCCCGGCCGATGGCGAGCTGGGCCGGCCAGGCGATCTTCTTGTCCGCCACCATGATGGGACCGGGCTTGAGCTTGTCCAGGCACTGCTCGATGATCTTCAAAGACTCGCGCATCTCGGCCAGGCGGACCTCGTACCGCGCCCAGACGTCGCCCGTCTCCCGCACCGGAACGTCGAACTCGTAGTTCTCATAGCCGCAGTACGGCTGGGTCTTACGCAGGTCCCACGGCAGCCCGGCCGACCGCAGCACCGGCCCGGTCACGCCCAACGAGAGGCAGCCGGTGACGTCGAGCACGGCGACGCCCTGCGTCCGCTCGCGCCAGATGGGCTGGCCCGAGAGCAGATCCTCGTACTCCTTGAGCCGCCGCGGCATGATCTTGAGGAACTCACGGATCTTCGTGATCGCCTCGGGCGGCACGTCCTGGGCCACCCCGCCCGGCCGGATGTAGGCCATGTTCATCCGCAGGCCGGTGATCATCTCGAAGATCTCCAGGATCAGCTCCCGCTCCCGGAAGCCATAGAGCATCATCGAGATGGCGCCCAGCTCCATACCGGTGGTGGCGAGCCACACCAGGTGCGAGGAGATCCGGTTGAGCTCCATCATGAGCACCCGGATGACCGACGCCCGCTCGGGAACCTCGTCGGTGATGCCGAGCAGCTTCTCGACCGCGAGGCAGTAGACGGTCTCGTTGAAGATGGGCGACAGGTAGTCCATCCGCGTGACGAACGTGGTGCCCTGCGTCCACGTGCGGTACTCGAGGTTCTTCTCGATGCCCGTGTGCAGGTAGCCCACCACGAGCCGGCACTCGGTGACCGTCTCACCCTCGAGCTCGAGGATCAGCCGCAGCACGCCGTGGGTCGACGGGTGCTGGGGACCCATGTTGACGACGATCCGCTCGTCGTGCAGCGGGTCGGTGCCGCCGACGACCGTGTCCCAGTCGCCGCCGGTGACCGTGAAGACCTTGCCCTCGCTGGTCTCGCGTTCAGTGGCGTACGTCATGGGACCTCCCTCCGGTCGCGACCGGGCCAGCTGCTTGACTCCACGCGCTGCCCGAAATCACTGGTACGACCTCCTCCGGTCGGGCGGCGGGATCGACGCACCCTTGTACTCCACCGGGATGCCGCCCAGCGGGTAGTCCTTGCGCTGCGGGTGGCCCTCCCAGTCGTCCGGCATCAGGATGCGGGTGAGGTTCGGGTGACCCTCGAAGATGATCCCGAACATGTCGTACGCCTCCCGCTCCTGCCAGTCGGCAGTCGGGTAGACGCTCGTGACGCTCGGCACGTAGGGGTGCTCGGCGGTCACCGCCACCTCGAGCCGGACCCGCCGGCGGTAGGTCATGGACGTCAGGTGGTAGACGACGTGCAGCCGCCGGCCATCCTCCGCGCCGAGATAGTCCACACCGGACACCGACGAGCACAGCTCGAAGCGCAGGGCCTCGTCGTCGCGCATCGTGCGGCACACGTCGACGATGCGCTCGGGGACAATGTGGAGCGTCAGCTCGCCGCGGTCGACGACGACGCGCTCGATGGCGTCGTCCAGGCCGGGGAAGGCCTCCTCCAGCGCGTCGTAGACCTCGTCGAACCAGCCGCCGAACGGCCGGGTGGCGCTGGGGAGCACCGGCCGGCGCCGGACCAGGCGACCGAACCCGGAGGTGTCGCCCGTGCCCTGGACACCGAACATGCCCCGCCCAGCTGAGCCTGCCCCTCCGCGCACCTGCGCGTGGCTCGGGGCATCGCTCGACGGCGGGAGCTCGGCCGGCGCGCCGCTGGTCGCTCCGGCCGGCGGCTGGCTGACCGGAACCGATCCATCCGCGCTCACCAGCGTCCACCTCCCTGCAAGTGCCGGCCGCTGGCCATCCAGTTCTCGATGCGCAGCTGCTCCTCGCGTCCCTCGCGCACGGCCTTCTCCCACTGACGGCGGCGGACCGGGTCGGACCGGTAGGACGACGGCATGGCGCCGGGAGCGACCGCGGGAACGTCACCACTGGCCCGCCGAGCCTCGAGCATCTTGCGGCCGCCCGCCCCGAGCGGCTCGTTCATGATCTTCTCACGCAGCTTGAGGATGGCGTCGATGAGCATCTCCGGCCGCGGCGGGCATCCAGGCAGGTACATATCGACGGGCACGATGTGGTCGACGCCCTGCACGATCGCGTAGTTGTTGAACATCCCGCCACTGGAGGCGCAGACGCCCATGGAGAGCACCCACTTGGGCTCGGCCATCTGGTCGTAGATCTGGCGCAGCACCGGGGCCATCTTCTGGCTCACCCGGCCGGCCACGATCATCAGGTCGGCCTGCCGGGGCGAGGCGCGGAACACCTCCATGCCCCAGCGACCGAGGTCGTAGTGCGGCGCGCCGGCCGCCATCATCTCGATCGCGCAGCAGGCCAGGCCGAACGTCGCACCCCAGGTCGAGGACTTGCGGGCCCAGTTGACCACCTTCTCGACGGTGGTCAGCAGGATGCCGGCGGGCAGTTTCTCTTCGATTCCCATGGCGTCAGTCCCAGTCCAGTCCGCCGCGGCGCCACACGTAGGCGTACGCGATCAGTACGGTGCCGATGAACAGCAGCATCTCG